>ERZ779624.210-NODE-210-length-21672-cov-6.761068_pt1 | contig 21672 bp, 11 predicted proteins | sample MGYA00514190_ERZ779624 | MGnify/ENA primary metagenome ERZ779624 (study PRJEB29562, sample SAMEA4376706) | mouse gut metagenome | isolation source: Cecum | study: EMG produced TPA metagenomics assembly of the A DSS colitis mouse model was used to assess the... | reverse complement strand
AAAAATATCTTTTGGTGCTGCTGATCCTTGTTTTTATTGTTGCGGGGGATGCAGCCTATGTATTTACCGACACGCCTGTGAATGTTTCTATCATCAGCTTTGCCATCGGCGGCATCATGATCTATTATTACGCGGTGATTTTTGTGCCCAGAGAATTGCTGAAACGGACGCTGACCATGGTAGTGCAGGATATGGCGGATGCCATATTCATTCTGGACGAGGATGGGAAGTGCATTCATGCCAACGAAAGTGCACATGCTTTCCTGGAGGCCGAGCATACGGATCTGTGTTCCATGGAACGAGATTTCCGTGAATGGAGCGGGGAAAAGAAGCTTCAGGAAAAGAAGGATTTTTCTTTCCCGCTTACAAGGGAGAGAGACGGGACCAAGATCTATTACAAGGTTCTGTTTCGCAGTCTGCTGAATGACAGGGGACATTTTCTGGGAAGCTTCTTTACCATTCAGGATCGGACGGAGGAACTGAATAATCTGGAGCGGGAACGCTATCAGGCGAACCATGATGAGCTGACAGGGCTTTACAACAGACAATGCTTTTACCGCAGGGTTGCCGAGCGGCTTGCGGCGGATCCGGAGGGAGACTATCTGCTGCTGTGCTCGGATATCCGGAATTTTAAGATGATTAATGATGTGTTCGGCCCCAGGAAGGGGGATGCGCTTCTTCTGGGCATTGCGGATGTTCTGCGAACTCAGACCATGGAGGAAGAGATTTACGGGCGCCTGGTAAATGACCGCTTCGGTCTTCTGGTGAAGAAGGAGCATTACAGGCCCGATCTGTTCAGCCTGGAGCGGAGGAATGTATTGCATATTGAAGGAAATTACGCTTACCCGGTTCAAGTCTGTATTGGAATTTATGAGATAACGGATAAGTCAATTCCCGTGTCGGTGATGTGCGACAGAGCATTTATGGCCATTGCCGTCATAAAGAACAGCTATGGCAGAAATGTGGCCTATTATGATGAAGGGCTTCGCAGCAATGTGCTGAATGAGCAGGCGCTCACAGGGGATCTGGCGGAGGCCATGGAGAACGGACAGATCAGGATTTACCTGCAGCCTCAGATGGATGGCGAGGGGAAGGTGCTGGGGGCGGAGGCACTGGTGCGATGGCAGCATCCCGACAGGGGAATGCTTGCGCCCGGAGCGTTTATCGGGATTTTTGAGAAAAACGGTTCTATCGTTCGGCTCGACTGCCATGTCTGGGAGCTGGCCTGCAGACAGCTGAGGAGATGGAAGGATCAGGGACGGGAGGATCTGTATATTTCTGTCAATATTTCCCCCATGGATCTGTATTTTATTGACTTATATAAAACCTTTGCGGGGCTTGTGGAAAAGTATGGGATCAGTCCCGGAAATCTGAAGCTGGAGATTACCGAGACGGCGATGATGTCGGATCTGGAAAAACAGCTGCAAATGATTTCCAAGCTGCGGGAGGCGGGGTTTGTGGTGGAGATGGATGACTTTGGAAGCGGCTATTCCTCGCTGAACATGCTGAAGGATATTCAGGTAGATGTATTAAAGATAGACATGGCCTTTCTGGGAGAGACAGAGGATAAACTCCGGGCGCAGAAAATACTGAGAACCATAGTCGAGTTGTCTAGGCAGCTGGAGGTTCCGGTGATATCGGAGGGTGTGGAGACACAGGAACAGGTGGAATTTCTGCGGGAGATTGGCTGTAATATGTTTCAGGGCTATTATTTTGCGCGGCCTATGGAGGTTGGCATCTTTGAAGAAAAGTATATGTGACGGTTTACGTTAACCGGAGGTGGTGACAGTTTATGTATCATTTGTTTATTGCGCTTCAGGTGCTGGGGATTGTTTTGACCTTTGGGGCAGAAGTGCTTCTGCTGTATGGGGACGGCTCCAGAGAACAGAAGCTGATGTCCTGTCTGATGGGAAGTTCTCTGGTTCAGAATGCGGCGTACCTTTTGGAGCTGACGGCGCAGACCCGGGAGGTGGCCCTGGCGGCGACAAAGATGGAGTATCTGGGGGCCAGCTTCATACCGCTGTGCTATTGCTGGTTTATCTGCATTTACTGCGGCGAGAAGGTGCCGGAACGAATCTTTCAGTTTCTGGGAGGCATTGACTTTCTTCTGCTTGGGATGATTTTTACCTGTGACAGGCATAATTTTTATTACACAAATGTAGAATGGGTAACGGACGTGGGGGAGCACCCGTATCTTTTGCTGACTTACGGACCCGGGCATCATATTTTCCTGGCGGTGGCAGTTGTCATTCCCTACCTGATTTCTCTCTATGCCTTATTGCGCTCGATGCAGGCCAGACCCAGGCAGCTGGTGCGGAAAAGCTATAAAATTTTTGTGGTATTGTCTCTGCTGCCTGTCGCTGCGCTTCTGACCTATCTGGGACGGGTGGTGCTGTCTTTTGACCCGACGCCTTTTGTGTGCAGTATCACCATGGTGCTGGTCAGCATTATTGTCTGGGGGATACGCGACAATGATTTTTCCCGTATGGCGGCGGATGTAGTCCTGCACAATATGCCGGACGGTGTGATCATGTTGGATGCTCAGAAGCAGCTGGTAAGCTACAACAAGGCTGCTGCGGATATTTTTACCGAGCTGAACTTCCAGAATGTGGGAGACAGCGTAGAGGATATGGAGGATTTTCCGGAAAGTATTCTGGAGGGGGAAGAGCGGAAGGAATTTGATTTAAATTATCATTCCTATGAGAGCCATGTGAGAAAGGTTCCGGACAAAAACGGGGTGAATCAGGGATATGTGGTGTTGGTGTTTGATACCACGGAGACCAGAAAATACATAGATGAGATAGCGAGCGCCAGGGAGCAGGCGGAGAGAGCTAATCTGGCAAAGAGCGAGTTCCTGGCAAATATGTCCCATGAGATCCGTACTCCCATGAATGCGATTATGGGACTGAGCGATATTATCATGCAGGAGAGCCGCGGGCGCAGGGTTTATGGCTATGCCTGTGATATCAGGTCTGCTTCCGGAAATCTGCTGACCATTATCAATGACATTCTGGATCTGTCAAAGGTGGAGGCGGGTAAGATGGAACTGGTGCTCTCGGATTATTACATCAGAAAGATCGTGGATGATGTGGTAAACATGATGAACATTGCGGCCTCTCAGCGTGGACTGCAGCTGAAGTGTGAGTACGATGAGACCATACCCTGCAGATATCATGGTGACGATGGCAGGATCAAGCAGATCCTGATTAATATTCTGAACAATGCCGTCAAGTTTACCAAGGAAGGTTATGTGAAAATTTCTGTGGGCGGACAGCCCGGGGCAGATTCCGAAACAGAGCTTTTGTCTTTCCGGATTGAGGATACGGGCTGCGGCATACAGCAGGAGGATCTGGAGAAAATTTTTGAAGACTTCAAGCAGGTGGATTCCAGGCGGAACAGGGGAGCAGAGGGAACCGGGCTTGGCCTTTCCATTACCAAACGTCTGGTGCAGCTTATGAAAGGAACGATTGAAGTGGAGAGCATCTATGGCGAGGGAACGACTTTTACAGTCAGACTTCCCCAGAAAATTACAGACGGAAGTCCGCTGTCGGATACGCAGGAGCTTCCGGAACCTGAGACAGAGCAGGCCGAGGACTTTGTGGTGGAGAATTATAAGGTTCTGGTGGTGGATGACAATCTGATCAACAGAACGGTTGCGGTGAGCTTTCTGGAGAATTACGGGTTTGAACTGACGGAGGCGGAAAGCGGGCCGGAATCCATCGAGCTGGTGAAAAAGACAAAGTTTAACATGATTTTTATGGATCACATGATGCCGGGAATGGACGGCGTGGAGGCAGTCAAGATTATTCGGGAAGAATGCGGCGAAAACGGCAGGACTCCGGTGATCATGGCGCTGACGGCAAACGCCATGGAGGGCATGCGGGAGATGTTCCTGCAGTCAGGTTTTCAGGATTTTGTTGCAAAGCCTCTTGACAGAAAGGCCCTGAATGCGGTACTCTCCAAATGGATTCCAAACACATATAAGAAGCGGAAGGAACAGGCGCTGCAGGAACCGCAGACGACAAAGCTGGAATTTGAGGATATTCATATCGCCGGCATTGATGTGGGTGAGGCCAGGAAGCATCACAGCGGTGAGGCAGAGAGCTATCTGGATCTGCTGCGGCTGTACTGCATGGATGGAAAGCGTAAGTTCGGACTGCTGAGAAAGCTGTTGGAGGAAAAGGACTATGTGACCTATGGAATAGAAGTGCATGGTTTAAAGAGTGCTTCGGCCAACGTAGGGGCCATGGAACTGTCCGCCCAGGCGAGAGAGCATGAGGAGGCATCTTACCGGGAGGACGAGGAGTTCATCACCAGACATTCCGGAGATCTGTTGGCCTGTTATGAAAAACAGATCGGTAACATTGAAGGCTTTCTGGAAAACAGGGATAAGCTTTTACACGGCGGAAACTCTGACGAGGATAGGAACATTGACAGAGGGGCGCTGTTGGAGAAGGTACAGGAAGCTCTGGATCGGATTGAAAATTTCCGCTCCAAGGAGTGTGCCGGGATTGTGGATGAGCTGTTGAAGTACCGGTTGGATCACGATACGGAGGCAAAGCTCAGGGAGATCCGGGAACAGCTGCGTATGTACGAGGATGATGCGGCGGAGGAACTGCTGCGCCAGCTGGCAGGCTGGATGGAAAAGGAGGATTGACAAAATGGAAAACAACAAGATGCGTATACTGGCGGTGGATGACAACATTATCAATCTTGCTACCATAGAGCAGGAACTGAAGGACAAATATGAAGTGGTTACGGTAAATTCGGGAGCGCGGGCCATCCGCTTTCTGAACAAGGAGAAACCTGATCTGATCCTTCTGGATGTGCAGATGGCACTGATGGACGGCATCGAGACGCTGAAGGAAATTCGAACCATGGAAGGCGGCGCGCTGATTCCCGTAATTATGCTGACTTCCAAGAAGGACAGGGAGACGGTCATAGAGGGAACCAAGCTGGGAATCATGGATTATGTGCTGAAGCCCTTTGACTCTCAGGATCTTCACGCGCGAATTGACAGAGCATTGAAGAAGGTGGGCGTACTGCCTGTGGAGGATAAGGAACTATACGAAAATGTGAAGGACGTGCAGACCGATCTGCAGGGAGGAAGTCTGAGAAATGCCTTGCTGAAGATGGAGGAGATCTTGAGCTTCAAGATCGATGAGGAGATTTTCGGCCGAATCCAGAATGCGAAGGCCAGGCTTCGCGCCAATGATGAAAAGACAGCGGAACGTCTGATAAACAGAGTGATGAAAATGCTGGAGAGGACGGTAACTACCGAGACGGAGGCCAAGTTCCCGATCAGTGCCGGCGAGATGAACGCAAGGCTTCTCTATGTTCTGAACGACCTGCAGAACTTTAAGGTCAAGGAGGCCTCCCAGAAGCTGGAGGATCTGATGCGCTATGATATTCCGGAGGCTGTCGGCAAGATCTGTGCCTCTGCACAGGAGCGCCTGGACGAGTTTGACGATGAGGCGGCGGAGGAGCTGATCCAGAAGGCGCTGGCAGAGATGAAAAACAATCTTATTTAGCCGTCAGTACCCAGCCTTCAAACCAACGGAGGAAGCGGTTTACATAGGAGGCTTCCACCGGCTGGCCGGAGAGAACCGGGTAGAACAGCAGGAAAAGTCCCAGGGCGGATGTGGCAAAGAGCATATTCAGCAGCCGCCACGCCCGCTTGGACAGGCGGGGACGCAGGCGGTCCATACAGTGTGCAGACATCAGAACCACAAAGATCACGCTGGGGAAATAGTGATAGATAAACGTAATCCTTGTTACGAAAAACCAGGGCAGATACTGAGCCAGATATCCTGTGAGCAGGAAGGCGGCAGTTCTGTCTTTTTTTCGTGTGCTCAGCCACAGAGTGCAGAAGGCGGCGGGAATCCCCATCCACCATACCAGCGGATTTCCAAAGGCGCTGATCCCCTCTCTGAGACCGCCGGTTCCGTAAGAGCCGGTGAGGATACCGGAATAGTACCAGACAGGGCGCTTCAGAATGGGCCACTGATACCAGGGGGAGGAAAAGGGATGTGTGGCATCCAGCCCGCTGTGATAACGAAACATATACTCCTGGTTCCGAAGCATGCGCAGGAATACGCCATCCCCGGAGCCGTCCGAAAAGGGAAGATAGGAGGCCAGGTAGATAGCTGCAGGTATCAGAAGGAAGAACAGGCAGCAAAACAGCAGGGTTTTCAGGACGCAGGGCCGGAAGGATTCCAGAATGTGCCGGTGGGAAATGTCTCCGGTGCATCCGTCCGGATCCTGTTTTGCAGCAAGGTATTCCCGGTATCTGCGGAACAGACTGCCGAAGAAGAGAATGGCCAGGCCCATTCCGGCGTATACCCCGGTCCATTTTGCGGCGATGCCCAGTCCCATGCAGACGCCGCAGGCTCCCAGGGGAAGCAGGGTGCGGGAGAGGGGGACATCGTAAAAGCTCAAGGTACAGTAGCGGTACAGAAACAGATACATCAGGAGCACGAAAAAGGTGATAAACACGTCGATGGTGGCCAGCCTGGTCTGGGTAAAATGCATAAAGTCAAAGGTGAAAAACACCGTGGCCAAGAGTGCGGACAGCGTGTGCCGGGTCATCCTGCGGGCGAAGAGCCAGGCAAGGGGAACCATGGCAATACCGCACAGAGCGCCGGCGATGCGCCAGCCGAAGGGATTCATGCCGAATACGGCGATTCCGGCTGCAATGAGGATTTTACCCAGGGGAGGATGTGTGGTCTCATAGGCGGGAAGGCCCTTCAGGAATTCGTATGCAGTGCGTCCATGATAAATTTCGTCAAAGTACATGCTGTTGCGGAAGCTGAAGCGATCCGGATAGAGAGCCTGTTCGTCAAAAAGACAGGGATATTCCCCGGCGTTCACCGGTGTCACGGCCTTGCCGGCGCTGTCGGTGAATACCAGTTCCAGCAGGATGGCCTGGTCGCTTTCCAGAGTCAGGCAGAGTCGTGGGCTTTCCAGGGAGATCTCCCGGAGCTGCCAGGTGAAGACTTCATCGATGACGATCTCGTGGGTGGCATGCCACTTTGTGCCGCCGGCAAGCTGTTCCTGCAACGTGAAGGTTCTGTCGTGGGCGGGGCCGATGTACATGGCAAGTCCGGTGATTTCCGCCGGATCCAGGCTTCCGAAGTCCAGCTCGATGCGGTCGCCCCGATTCAGCCGGCAGGATGAGGAAGGAGCCTGCCGGTCGCCCAGGTCATGGAGGGCAAAACAACCATACACCAGAGTGAGGGCTGCCACGCAGAGAAGCTCCGTTTTGGACACGGGCTTTTTGGGGCGGGAGGGGACAGGGGGCAGGGGCTGTGTTCCGGAAGGTCCCGGATTCCGGGAACTCCAGTGCAGGAACACGCTTCGGTACAGAAAGACCAGCAGGGCCAGCATCCCTGCGGAGCCCAGAAGGATGAGCGGGGAATGCCTGTCGTAGGAGGTGGGATCGTAGAAGAACAGCACCTGCGCCGTGTTGCCAAAATGCAGCAGGGAAAACCCACAATAACACAGAAACAGCCGTCCTGAGCGCAGGAAAGCACAGGCCAGCAGCAGGAGGGCGAGAACAGGAAACAGATAGCGCTCATGCATGCGGACTGAGAAAAGGAAAACGGTAGCCATAAGCAGGGCCGCCAGAAGAGGATATTTCAGTGTATCCTTCGGCCGCCGCAGACTCAGGTACAGAACCGTCAGAACGGCGGCAAGGATGGCAGCCCAGCCGTAAAAGCTGCCGGGGATTCCCAGGAAGGGCTCGTTCTGGTCCACCCAGTTCCGGCCCAGCAGCCCCCAGAAGTTCCAGGCGTTCACCGCGGCGTACGGGTAGGATTGAACGGTGTTTAAGTATTGTCCCGCCACGTTTGCCAGGCCAAAGGGGAGCGCGGCAGCCAGGGCGCACAAAAGAGCGGCCAGCCCCTGGCCCAGGCTTTGCAGAAATATTTTTGCCGAAAAGGTGTCCCGGCGTATCCGATCCAGAAAGCCCGCAAACAGAACCGGGGCAAAGATCAGCATCTGGGGTTTGACCAGAAGCCCCAGGGTGAAGGAAAGACATGCGGGCAGCCAGCGATTCCCGGCCAGGGAAAGGCACAGGAGGAGCAGAAGCAGTGTGTAGACGGAGTCTGCCTGCCCCCAGACGGAGGAGTTCAGCAGTACGGCAGGATTGAGAAGGTATGCGGCGCAGAGAAACAGAGGCTCCGGGCCGGGAAGGCGTTTTGCGGCTTCCCGATAAAGGAGAAAGCCGCAGCCCAAATCGCAGAGGATGGCGGGGAGACGCAGAAGGATCAGGTGCGACGTGGAATAGTAGCCGATGCCAAACAGCGCGCGCAGTGCTCCCACGGGATAGAGCAGATACAGATAGCCGGGGGGATAATCCGCAAAAAAATCAGAGGAATAAAAATGCCCCGGTCCCAGCAGAAACATCCGGTCGGCCCAGGCGGCAAAACAGGCGGTATCATTGTCAAAGCCATGGGAAAGCCCTGCGGCGGCAATACGCAGGGTGAAGGCCAGGGCAAACAGAAGAAGAGCCGCGGCCCTGGAGCGGCGTGTAATATGAGTTGACATAGGTATTCTCCAAAAAATTGAAAATGTGTGAAATATTTATGTAATTATACCAAAACTAATAGAAGAAGCAAGGCCTTTATGCTATACTGTTTCGGAAAGAGGTGGAGTCTGTATGGGGAGCTTTGTATGTTTTGAGAAGGTCGGGAAAGTATATAGATCAGGCGAGGTGGAGATCGAGGCGCTTCGGGATGTGAATTTTGAGATTGAGAAGGGTGAATTCTGCGTCATTGTAGGAGCCTCGGGAGCGGGGAAGACTACGATTTTGAATATTCTGGGCGGTATGGATACGCTGAGTGACGGAAAGGTGACGTTGGACGGACAGGAGGTCTCCGACTTCTCGGGAAGACGGCTCACGGAATACCGCAGGTACGATGTGGGGTTTGTGTTTCAGTTTTATAATCTGGTGCAGAATCTCACGGCGCTGGAAAATGTGGAGCTGGCGGCCCAGATCTGCCGGGAGCCGCTGAAGGCGGAGGAGGTGCTCGGGCAGGTTGGACTGGGAGACCGGATGAATAATTTCCCCGCCCAGCTGTCCGGCGGGGAGCAGCAGCGGGTGGCCATTGCCAGAGCTCTGGCCAAAAATCCAAAGCTTCTGCTGTGCGACGAGCCTACGGGGGCTCTGGACTACAATACGGGAAAGGCGGTGCTGAAGCTGCTGCAGAGCACCTGCCGGGATATGGGAAAGACGGTGGTGGTGATCACCCATAATCAGGCGCTGACAGCCATGGCTGACCGGATTATCACCGTCAGAAACGGGACTGTGGCGGACATGGTGAGAAATGAAAACCCAGTGGATGTGGATACGTTGGAGTGGTAGACATCAGGTGCAGATATGAAGGTAATTCGCAAAAGTACATTTCGGGAAATTAAATCGAGTCTCGGGCGCTTTCTGGCTATTTTTGCCATCATTGCACTGGGGGTGGGCTTTTTTGCGGGACTGAAGGTGGCAAGAGGCTCCATGCTGGATACGGTGAAGGATTATCTGGATGAACATGCCTTTTATGATTTCAGGCTGCTTTCCACTCTGGGCTTTGACCCGGGGGACACAGAGCGGCTGCGGCAGCAGGAGGATGTTGCGGCTGTGGAGAGCGCCGTTTCCCTGGATGTCCTGTATCAGCTGGAGGACGGCAGTCAGGGAGTGGTGAAGGTGCACAGCCTGACGGACACGGTGAACACTGTGGAGCTGGTGAGCGGCCGCCTTCCTGAGACGGACAATGAGTGTGTGGCGGACAGTGCCATGTTTGGAGAGGGAGCGCTGGGAAGCGTGATTTCATTGTCCGATGACAATGAGGAGGAAACCCTGGACTGCTTTACCCACAGGGACTACACCATTGTGGGTATCGTGCAGTCGCCTCTGTATATACAGTATGAGAGAGGAAACACCTCGCTGGGCACGGGACGGCTTGACGGCTTTCTCTATCTGCGGCGGGATGGTTTCGACATGGATTATGACACGGAGGTCTATGTGCGCTTCGATCAGGATAATTCCCTCTATGGAGCGGATTATACTGCTTTCCGGGACGAGAAGGAGGAGCCCTGGGAGAAGCTGGCTGACGAGGCGGCAGGGGTGCGTTATCAGAGAATTCTGACAGAGGCAGAAGAGGAGCTTGCGGACGCCAGAGAGGAATTCCGGGAGCAGAAGGCGGAGGGAGAGAAGGAACTGGCCGACGCGGAGCGGAAGCTGGCCGATGCGGAAAAAGAACTGGCCGACGGAGAGCAGGCGCTGGCAGATGCCAGGCAGGAGCTTGCGGACGGGAAGAAGACGCTGAGAGAGAAAGAGCAGGAGCTGTCGGAGGGCAGACAGACGGTGACGGAAAAGAAGGCGGAGCTTGCGGAGGGTGAGGCGGAGCTGGCAAAGGGAGAGCAGGAGTGGAAGGACAGCCAGGGACAGGTGAGCTCCGGCTGGAACAGTCTGAACGCCCAGAAGGGTCAGTTACAGCAGCAGAAGGCGGCGCTGGAGGAGCAGTGGGCGCAGGTGGAGACCCAGGCCGCAGAGCTTCAGGGACAGGTGGCGCAGCTGGAGCAGCAGTCTGCGGTGCTGGAGGCACAGGAAGAACAGCTGGAGGCGAAGGCGGCAGAGCTGGAGAAGGAGTCGGCGCGGCTTGCCTCCTGGTCGGTGCAGCTGGATGTGCTGGAGGCCAAACTGGCGGCAGGTGAAATCCCTCCGGATCAGGTGGCGGATGCAAAACAACAGGTGGAAGCGGGCAGGCAGCAGGTGGAAGCGGGCCTGCAGCAGGTGGCGGCCGGCAGACAGCAGGTGGAGGCGGGCAAGAGCCAGGTGGAAGCGGGCTTGCAGCAGATTGCAGGTTACAGGCAGCAGGCGGAGGCCGGTCTGCAGCAGATTGCAGCCTACCGGCAGGAGATTGAGTCGGGCAGACAGGTTCTTGCCTCTTATGAGAGCCAGGTTGCAGAAGCCGAACGGCAGCTTCGGAGTGCGGAGAGCCGGTTGGCGGAGGGCAGGAAGACGCTGGATGACGCCGCACGGGAGATCGCTGAGGGCAGACAGGCCATAGAGGACGCGGAGCGGGAGCTGGCCGACGGGGAGAAGGCGCTGGAGGATGCCCGTGGGGAGCTTGCGGATGCGGAGGAGACTCTGACAGAGAAAGAGAGAGAATTCCAGGATGCGAAAATTGAGTTTGCCGACGGAGAGCGGGAATATGAGGAGGGTCTGGAAGCGTTTCAGCGCGAGATAGCCGACGCCGAAGGGGAGCTTGCCGACGCAGAGGCCGATATTGCGGATATCAAGGCGCCGGATACCTATGTCCTGGGCATGGACACCAATATCGGTTATGTGTGTTTTGAAAACGATTCCGGTATTGTGGACGGGATCGCAAATATTTTTCCCGTTTTCTTTTTCCTGGTAGCCGCGCTGGTGTGCATTACTACTATGAACCGGATGGTGGAGGAGCAGAGGACTCAGATCGGGGTGCTGAAGGCGCTGGGTTACAGCAATCGGGCCATCATGTCAAAGTATATCGTCTATTCGGGACTGGCTGCGGTGCTGGGCTGTATATCCGGCTTTTTTCTGGGAACCTGGGGATTTCCGCAGGTGATCTGGTATGTCTACGGTATCATGTACAGGGCGGGCTCCATGGCTTATGTGTTTGACTGGGGACTGGCGTTGATTTCTCTTGCGGCTTCCCTGCTGTGTTCCATGGGAACTACCTGGATTTCCTGCCGTGCAGAGCTGGGGCGCAATGCCGCGCAGCTGATGCGGCCCAAGGCGCCGAAGGCGGGCAAACGTGTGTTTTTGGAGCGGACAGGTTTCCTGTGGAGGCGGCTGAGCTTTTTGCAGAAGGTGTCCGTGCGGAATATTTTCAGGTATAAAAAGAGACTTTTCATGATGGTGGTGGGAATCAGCGGCTGCACGGCACTGCTGGTCACCGGCTTCGGCATCAATGACTCCATAGCGGATGTGGCCGCACAGCAGTTTGAGGAGGTGCAGACCTACGATATCGGCATTTCCCTGCAGGAGGAGTGGAGCGGTGAGATGGAGCGAAAGCTGGAGGGGCTGTCCGGGCTGTGAATGGAAGATTTTCTTCCGGTGATGGAAAAAAATATGGACATTGTCACTGATAAGGGGGTAAAATCAATTTATCTTGTGGCGGCGGACGGGGAAGAAATGCAGGGTTTCCTGGATATGCACACCCGAAACGGAGAGAAGATCGCATACCCGGAGAGCGGAAGCTGCGTAGTCACCCGGAAGCTGGCGCGGCAGTACGGGATCCGTGCGGGGGACAGCGTTGTGCTGCGGGATGAGAAGATGCAGGAGTTTTCCGTCACGGTAGCGGCCGTTATGGAAAATTATATTTACAATTATGTCTATATCTCAGAGGAGACGTGGAGCGCCGGAATGGGCGGGGAGCCTGAGAAAAAAACGGTCTATGTGAATCTTTCGGAGGATGCGGACGCCCACAGACTGTCTGCAGAGCTGATGAATCTGGAGGAGACGGCCAGCGTGTCCGTGAATGCGGACATGACGGAACGGATCGGCAGTATGATGGAAAGCCTGAATATTATAGTTGCGGTGGTCATTCTCTGTGCCGGCGGCCTGGCTTTTGTCGTTCTGTATAATTTGACGAATATCAATATTACGGAGCGTATCAGGGAGATCGCTACCGTGAAGGTGCTGGGCTTTTTCAAAAAGGAGACGGCCAGCTATGTCTTTCGGGAAAATATTCTTCTGACGGTGATGGGAATGTTTCTGGGACTTTTGCTGGGACGGCTGCTGCATGCGTTCGTGATGAATGAGATACAGGTTGATATGATTGCCTTTGACATAACCATCCGTCCGGTGAGTTATCTGTACAGTGCGCTTCTGACGGTGGCGTTTGCATGGGCGGTGAATCTGTTTATGGGTGGCAGGCTGGAGAAAGTCAGCATGACGGAATCTTTAAAGAGTGTGGATTAGCAGGAGGGGTTGATTTGAAGTTTGATATGCATTGTCATACAAAAGAAGGTTCTCTGGACGGGAAGGTGCCGGTGGAGGAGTTTATAGAGCTTTTGGTGGAAAAGGGATTTGACGGGATGCTGATCAGCGACCATAATTCCTACAACGGCTACCGGTACTGGAAGAAGAATGTCAAAGACAGGCGTTTTCCGGATTTTGTGGTGCTGAAAGGAATTGAGTACGACACCATAGATGCCGGGCACATTCTTGTCATCATGCCGGAGAATGTGAAGCTGAGGATATTGGAGCTGAGGGGGCTTCCCGTACAGTTTCTCATAGATATCGTCCACGCCAACGGAGGGATTCTGGGGCCTGCTCATCCCTGCGGGGAAAAATATCTGAGTATTACCAACACCAGAAAGCACAGAAATCAGCTTGCCGTCATGGATAAGTTTGATTTTATCGAGGGCTTCAACGCCTGCGAGGAGCCGGACAGCAACCGGATGGCCCGGGACATTGCGGAGGGGTATAAAAAGCCCGCCTTCGGAGGAAGTGACGCCCATAAGGCGGAGTGTATCGGGCTGGGCGCCACCGAATTCTCGGGCAGGATTACCTGTGAGTCGGATCTGATCGCCCTGATCCGGGAGAAGGGTATGGCGGCCTGTGCCTGCGGCGGCAGCTATTTTGCCGGCACCACCAAGAACAGGATCGGCAGAGCCAACAATGTGCTGGTGCAGTCCTTCTGGCTCTACAATCATCTGGGGAGTATGTGGCGGTATCGCAGAAGGCATCTGGAGCTGAAGCGATTGTACATCAAAATACGGTAAGATCGGAAAAGTGTTACGAAATTATTGCATTTTTATTGATTCTTATCCAGTACTTCATAAAATCTTAAGGTGCATTTCGCCTGGAGTATGCTATAATGTTCAATATGTAGTGGATACATATTGGACATTTTTATATGTAAAGCCTGGTTGAGGTTTTGAGGCTATGGGCTACAGGAAAGGTTGGCGATCATAATGACAGGAAATTCAAAAAGAATTCTGGCGGCATCTCTGGCGGCGGTCATGGTATTTTCTCTTGCGGCCTGCGGCAATACAGAAGGCGGGGATGACGACAGAAAGCTTCCGGAGTGGGTCTATGTTCCGGAATATCGTGAGCTGGAGGAAGAAGGCTCCTACTATTCTGCAAAGCAGGTGGGAGATGCGCTGTATTATCAGTTTGGGTCTTTTGATGAGGAGAAGGGGACGTATGTCGCCGGGCTCCGGAAATATTCTCTGGCGGATGGGAGTGCGGAGACACTGCTGGAGATGGGGGATGCGAGCATAAATCAGTTTGAGGTGGCCGGCGACGGGAGCGTCTATGCCATGAGTTCCGAGTGGCTGCCCAGCGATACCAACCCGGAGGAATATGAAGTAAAGTACCTTTTGATGAAATATGGCCCGTCGGGAGATGAGGTCTTCCGCCAGGACATCACGGAGGTCACCCAGGAGAACAGTATTGACTACATAAATAACATGGTGGTGGATGATCAGAACAGGGTATGTCTGTTCGGCAACAGTGATGCTCTGGTATTTGACGGAGAAGGCGCTTTTCAGGGAGTCATTAAAGTATCGGACGGCATGGGCGGCATCAACGACGTCATAAAGGGTAAGGACGGGAAGATTTATTCCTATGGCTGGTCTTCCGGCGGCGAAGGCGGCTATGTCCTGAGTGAAGTAGACATCGACAAACGTGCGGTGGTTAACACCTACGCTAATTTCCCCGGGGGAAACGGGCTGACGGCCGGGAGTGAACATGATTTTCTTTCCTATGACAGCTCAGGTGTCTATGGGTACACTCTGGCGGATCAGAGCGCGGAGAAGCTTTTTGACTGGGTAGACAGCGATATCACCGGCGAGTATGTGCAGTCCATAGGAATCATCGAGGACGGACGGATTCTGGTGGTGATCAATGACTGGGGTACCAGTGAAAACAGCCTTGCCCTGCTGTCGAAGACGCCGGGCAGCGAGGTGCCTCAGAAAGAGATCATTCTGGTGGGCACAATGTCAGCCAGCCAGGAGCTTCGGTCTGCGGCGGTAAAATTTAACAAAACCAGTGACAAATACCGCATTTCCATCAAAGAGTATATTGACAATACCGCACAGTGGACGGAGACCACCTGGAGCGATGCCCTGACAAGGCTGAACAACGATATTACTTCCGGGAATTGTCCGGATCTCATTGATGCCGGCGACATAGACATTCAGCAGCTTACGTCGAAGGGTGTGATCGAGGATCTGACTCCTTTTCTGGAAAGCAGTACGGTGATAAAGCGGGAAGATTTCCTGGAGCCGGTTCTGAACGGTTTCACCTACGAAGGTGTGCTGGCAGGTATTCCCAAGACCTTTAACATTCAGACGGTAGTCGGCAGCTCCAAGGATCTGGGGACGGAGATGGGCTGGAGCCTGGAGGAGATCATTGCCTATTCGGATGCGCATCCCGATGCCAGTCTGTTTGATTACACCTCCAAGAGCAACGTTATGTATTATTGTATGAGGTACAATGAGGGAGCTTTTGTGGACTGGAGCACAGGCAAATGTAATTTCAATTCCCCCGAGTTCATCAGTCTGCTGGAGTTTGTAAACAGGTTTCCGGAGGAAGCGGATTACAATAATGATGTCTCCGCTCCCAACAGAATACAGCGGGGAGAAGTGCTTCTGGATACCGTGTATCTGGATGGCTTCAACGAGGTTCAGATGTACAACGAGATTTTTGGCGGGCAGGCAGTCTTTATCGGCTATCCCACCACGGACGGAAGTGTGGGCTGTGCGCTGAATGCCAGCAATGTCTATGCCATTGCGGCAAAGAGCAAGATGAAGGACGGCGCATGGGCGTTTCTTGAGAGCTACCTGGCTCAGGAAAACACAGATCGTTGGTCCTGGGGGTTCCCTTCCAACAAGGAGCAGCTGGATAAAAAGATTCAGGAGGCCATCAAGGTAGAGACCTATACCTGGGTAGATGAGGACGGTGTGGAGCATGAGGAGGCAGCTTCCGTCGGCGGCAGTGTAAGCTACCAGGACGGCTGGACTTACGAGTACCACACCACAACGCAGGAAGAGGTGGATCAGGTGCTTGCGCTGATCGAGGTGGCAAGACCTACCGTTTCACAAAACAGCAATGTGATGGCCATTATCGCTGAGGAGGCGGATGCCTTCTACAAGGGGCAGAAGAGCGCGGCTGAGGTGGCGGATGTCATCCAGAGGCGTATTCAGAATTATGTGGATGAGAACAGGTAAGCGGGTAAATGGGAGTTAGTGTGAGCAGACGTAAAAAGAAGCAGCAAAAGGAGCAGGTTCCTGCAAAAGTGCATATCAAGACGACCAGAAGGACGCGGAAGCTGAAGGTGAGTTCGGGGGCGTTTATCGCCCCCAGCTTCCTGGGGGTTTTACTTTTTTTTATTTTACCTTTTCTGGTGGTGATTTATTATTCTCTGGTAGACAGCCCAATCAGCGGCAATTTTGTTTTCCTTGATAATTTTATCAATATTATTGGAAATTCCGCATACCGGAGAGCGGTACATAACACGGCCATGTTTTCCGTGGTGGCAGTGCCTCTTGCAGTGGTATTGTCTCTGATGCTTGCCATTGTGCTGGAGGCGAAACTGCCTTTCCGCAGTCAGTTCCGTACCTTCTTTCTGAGTCCCCTGATGGTGCCGGTGGCATCCATCGTTCTGATCTGGCAGGTGCTGTTTCACTATAACGGCGTAGTCAATGACATGCTGGGGATTTTCGGCGCGGATAAGGTGGACTGGATAAAATCGGACTATGCGCTGGTGGTCATAGTCATTCTGTTTTTGTGGAAGAATCTGGGGTACAACATGATTATGTTTATGGCAGCGCTGGCCAGTATCCCAAAGGATATCCTGGAGGTGGCAAGGCTGGAGAGTGCAACACCGCTGCAGACCTTTTTCCATATCAAGATCAGGTATCTTTCCTCCACGCTGATGTTTGTGACGATTATGTCGCTGATCAATTCCTTTAAGATATTCCGGGAGGTCTACCTGCTGACGACAGACTATCCTGTGGATACTATTTATACATTGCAGCATTTTATGAACAACAAATTCAGGAATCTGGATTACCAGACGCTGTCGTCGGCGGCAATCCTGATGTCCCTGGTTATGATCGTCCTCATCGGAATCCTGTTCATTGCTGAAAATCATTTCGGAAAGGATGTGGAAGGATGAGAGCGAAGAACACATCTGGAGAGAGGGTTTCTCCGTTCGGGAGGCGGACGGGGAAGGATAAGCCCTCAGGTAAATTGCAGAAAAAGAAGGCCTGGAGTGTGGCCAAGATTGCGTTGGCCACAACGGTGGCAGCCTTTTTTGCCATATTGTTTCTGACACCGATTATTTTGACAATCACCAATTCCTTTATGTCTGCCTCGGAAATATCGGCCAACTACGGTTCGGTATTTGCCACCAACAGCAGCGGAGGAAAGGTTTATATATCCGAGAAGGTCAACCTGAAGTTTATTCCTGATATGGTTTCCTTCAGCAAGTATATCACGGTTCTTTTCAAAAGCCCGGAGTATCTGCTGAAGTTTTGGAATTCCGTGATTCTGGTGGGACCCATCGTAGTGTTTCAGCTTCTGGTGGCCTCCCTGGCATCCTATGGCTTTGCCAGATACCACGGGAGAATTCGGGAGATTATCTTTTTTGCCTATATCATATTGATGCTGATGCCCTATCAGGTGACGCTGGTTCCCAACTATCTGGTCAGCGACTGGCTGAACCTGCTGGATACCAACTGGGCCATCTGGCTGCCGGGTATTTTTTCTCCCTTTGCGGTGTATCTGCTGACCAAATTCATGCGCAGGATACCCGAGTCGGTAATTGAGGCGGCACAGATAGACGGAGCCGGAGAATTTCAGATCTACAGAAAGATCTGTATGCCGCTCTGTAAAGGAGCCATCTGTTCCGCGGCGATCCTGGTTTTTATGGATTACTGGAACATGGTGGAACAGCCGCTGATTCTGCTGACCGACGCAGAGAAGCATCCGCTGTCGGTGTTTTTAAGCAAGATCAATTCCGGTGAGATCGGACTGGCGTTTGCGGTGGCTACCATTTATATGGTGCCCAGTCTGTTGATTTTCCTGTACGGTGAGGAATACCTTGTGGAAGGAATCACCTATCAGGGAGGTATAAAGGGGTAAGAAAATCTGTTCGTAATATATTGTAGGAGAGGAAGAAGGAAATGAACGAAAACGGTAAGAGCAAAAGAGAATGGGTAAAGACCGCCGCCATCATATTTTTGTCGGTGATGCTGGTCCTGACCTTTTTCTCCCAGACCATTATGAATTATTCGCTCCCGGAGGTGGCTACTCAGTATGTGCAGTCCGGAACCATAACGGCGAAGATCCGGGGAACCGGAGTGGTGGAGAGCGGAGACCCGTATGAGGTGAAGGTGACAGAGTCAAGAAAGGTCTCCAGCGTGGCGGTGAAAGTGGGAGATCAGGTACAGAAGGGAGATGTGCTCCTGTATCTGGAGGACGCCGAGAGTGAGGAGCTGAAGACGGCCAGGGAGGCCCTGGAGACGGCGCAGAAGGACTATGATATGGCGCTGCTGACGGCTGCCATAGAATCTTCTGATATTTATTCGGCAAATCAGGGCGTGTCTACGGAGACGCTGCGTCAAAGAATTACCAATGCACAGAGGGCAGTGAAGACGGCAGAGGATGAGCTGAAGGCTGCGCAGGAAGCAGTAAAGCCGCTTGAACAGAAGGTAGCGGAGCTTACCAAGGGAGAGGCTGACTGTGATGCACAGATGAAGTATGAGCAAAATCAGAATACCGTTGCCGAACAGAGAGTGGAGACGGCGAAAAATGCGCTGGAGACGGCGAAGGTAAATCAGCAGTATGCCCAGACGGCGTATAACGCGGCACAGGCAGCGTTTGACAGCGCCACCGCATCCGGCAACGATCCGGCGGTAATTGAAGAGAAGAAAAAAGAACGGGATAAGGCAAAAACGGCGTTGGATAATGCAAACAATGCCCTGACAAACGCCACAAACGAGTATAACGGCGCCGTTCAGAACAACACCAACAGGAAGAACAGTCAGGTGATTAATAATCTACAGAGCCAGATGGCTGTTTATACGCTGAACAAACATGCCGCCCAGAAGGAATTGGATGCGGCTACGGAGGCGGTGAAAAGCGCCGAGGCAAAGGTAGAGGAGAAAGGCGAGGCACTGACTGAGCTGGTGAGCAGTGTGGGAAATGTGGCTACCCTGGAGGGGAAGCTGGATGCCATCGCAAAGGCTCAGGAGAAGGTGGATGAGCTGACGGCAAAGGCTGTGAACGCCACCATTACTGCGGATATTGCAGGTACAGTGACAGCCATCAATGTGACGGCGGGAAATACCACCTCCGCGGCAACGCCTGTGGCAGTGCTGCAGCCCGAGGGCAAGGGCTATACCTTAAGCTTTTCTGTCACCAACGAGCAGGCGAAGCGGCTTTCCGTGGGAGATAAGGCAGATCTGGTAAATGCCTGGAGATATGACGATGTGAACGTTACCCTGGCAAGCATAAAGCCGGATAAAAGCAATCCAGGACAGAATAAGATGCTGACCTTTGATGTGACCGGCAGCGTGACGGCAGGCCAGACCCTGAACCTGTCCGTAGGACAGAAGAGTGCCAACTTTGACCTGATTGTTCCAAACAGTGCCATCCGTGAGGACAGCAACGGTAAATTTATTTTGATCGTAGAGTCCAAGTCCAGTCCTTTGGGCAACCGGTATATCGCCACCAGAGTGGATATTGAAGTGCTGGCAAGCGATGATACACAGTCTGCGGTCAGCGGCGGACTTTACGGATATGAGTATGTGATTACCACTTCTACAAAGCCTGTGGAGGCCGGCAAGCAGGTGAGACTGGCTGACAATTAATTTCGGTGGAAGTGAGGCGAGAAATGAAGAAAGTAATACTTGGAATAAGCGGAGGAATATCCTTTCTGCTGTTTCTGATCCTTGCCATTACAGCCAACCGCCTGGGAGGGAGTCAGGATTCCCAGAACATGGCGGAGCGCTGGAGCAGGGACGGGAAGACAGCTCAGGTCAGCTGCTTTTTCTCGGTGAATGCGGATGTTGACGAAGACAGTATTCTTGAGCTGGAGCATTCCATCGACGGAGCGCTTTCCGATGCCGGGGTGGTGCAGGAGTCGGAAAATCCGGGAGCCAGGCTGTGGGCGGATGCGTTCAGTGCGGATGGCAAGGTTACCGTTTCCAGCGACAGGTCCAGCCTGGAGGCGGATGCCATCGGGATCGGAGGGGATTTCTTTCTCTTTCATCCCCTGAAGCTTTTGTCGGGGGGCTATTTCTCAGGCAATGACCTGATGCAGGATTATTGTGTGATCGATCAGGATGCCGCCTGGCAGCTGTTCGGTTCCAATGACGTGTCGGGTATGACCGTTTACATCGGGGGGATTCCTCATATTGTAACCGGTGTGGTGCAGCGGCAGGAAGGGCGTCTGACAGAAGCGGCGGGGCTGGACGGTTCTCTTGTGTATGTGTCCTATCAGACACTGAGCACCTTGGGGAAAAGCAACGGTATCAATCATTTTGAGATTGTGATGCCTGATCCGGTGACAGGCTTTGCAGAGAATTTTATCCGGGAAAAGCTGGGATCTTCCGAAAAAGAGACGGAGATTCTGGAGAATACTTCCCGATATTCCTTTGTCTCCCGTCTGAAGCTGATTCCTCAGTTTGGAACCCGCTCCATGAACGGAAAGGCCATTATCTATCCTTATTGGGAGAATGTGGCGAGAGGGTATGAGGATATTCTGGCTGTGATTACGCTGGCAGAGCTTCTGTTTCTGGTCTATGCGGCGGTGCTTGCACTGGTATTCTTTGGAATATGGTGGAAGCATAAGGGCTGGACGATCCGGGATAAATGGTTGATTCTGAAGGATAAGGCCGAACGCCGGATGGAGAGAATCCGGGCGAAGCGGCTGGCAAAGAAAGGACATCCGGAGGATCTTGAGTTTCTGACGGAATTTGACGCGCAGAAGGAAAAGAAGCCGGGATGGGTGAAAAGCCATATCCGGCAGAGGGAAAGAAAGCCCGGGAAAGGGATCGGAAAAGAAAAGGCCGGAAAGAAGCCGAAAAAGGAAGCGAAGAAAAGCAGATGGATGAGGCTTCCAGAGGTGGACGATCTGGACGATTTGGACTGAACTTTGAAAGGGCAGGTTGCCGCTTCAGCGGCGGAATGAGAGGGAATTATGAAAAAGAAATGGTTGAACCGGGGATTTGCTCTGGGGCTGACGCTGGTCACGGCCTTTGGTCTTTGTGCCTGCGGCGGCGAAGGGAAGAGCATGGAAAATGCCGGAATGGCAAAAGAACATGTCTACAAGCTTTCTCAGATTGAAATACCGAATCTGGGTGTGGCGGACGGAAAGGGCAATACCAGCATTATGCAGACGCTGCACAAGGACGAAAGGATTTTTGTCCTTTTGCGGAATGAAAGTTGGGATCCTGAAACCTATGAATCTTCTGTGAGTTATGAACTTCTGAGTATGGATGAAGACGGCGGAAACCAGAATCTGATTGAGATTCAGATACCCGCATCGGAGGAACCGGATGAGGCCGAGGACGGAGAGGCTGAAAATCCCATGCCGGATGAGGAGGGCGAAGGTGATTCTGCCGCGGATCAGGACGGAGAGGAAGGCGAATCCACAGAACAGTCAGAGGAAGAGTCTG
>ERZ779624.209-NODE-209-length-21693-cov-9.886080_pt1 | contig 21693 bp, 13 predicted proteins | sample MGYA00514190_ERZ779624 | MGnify/ENA primary metagenome ERZ779624 (study PRJEB29562, sample SAMEA4376706) | mouse gut metagenome | isolation source: Cecum | study: EMG produced TPA metagenomics assembly of the A DSS colitis mouse model was used to assess the... | reverse complement strand
AGAAAATCCTACTCGGACAAAAACGAAGTGATCAACCGCACCTTTGTTGCCCAGCTTACAGATACCCATTGCCGCTTTCTGGCAGCGCTCAGAAACGATGGCGACATTCGGAATTATATTACTTTCCTTGACGGGGAGGAATTTATGCCTAACTGGGGCTTCGGAGAGGATAATTGCGGCAACGAAACCAATCTGACGGCCAAAGGCCTCATTCAGAGGGTGGGAACATCTGTTACAAGTGCCAATCAGGATTTTCTTCTGGATATCGTTGGCAGATATACCGTTACGATTGGCGGCAAAAGCTTTGACACGGTGTGCGTGATGGATATTGAAACCTATAACTGCGGCGTGGTTTCCGAGCAGTTCCTGGACAAAGACGGAAAGACGATTCTGTGGCGCAGGTTCAATCGGGATGATTGGGCGATCCAGCGTTATCTGAAAAAATGGAGTGAACAGCTGCCGGAAAACGACAGGCTTACCGTAAACGGCACAACCTATGTTCATTGGTACGATTGTATCACCGACTATATTTTATAATGACAAGGCAGGGCGGAAGAAATTCCGCCCTTTTTATTTTATAGGAAATTTCAGATACGCTTTTACAGGAGACAAGTTATTGTTGTAATGCTTATTATATTTAGCTATACTAAGAGCAGACAGATTTACGGGAGAATCCAAAGACAAGACAGAGGAGATACAAAATGAGCACACCTTGCGCGGCAGAACTTCCAAAGGAACAGAAGCGATTCGGCTCGGACGGGCCCGGGAAGGAGGAGATGGGGGATACATTCGCGGTAGTTGACACTGAGACAAACTGGAATGATGCGGTGATGTCTATCGGTGTGGTGGTCGCTGACCTGAAGACCCGGAAGAAAATCGATTCGGTCTATTACATAATTGACCCGGAATACCGGGTGGGCGGAATGTTTTCGGAAGAGCTGAGAATCAATGAAAAAGGAGTCCGCATTGCGGACAGAAAGCAGGCGTTAGGGGAAATCAGGAGATGGCTGGATACCTATCATGTGCGCATGCTTTTCGCGTATAACGCCTCCTTTGACAAAAATCATCTGCCGGAATATTCCGGATATGAATGGTATGACATTATGCGTCTGGCGGCATATCGCCAGTACAACAGGGCGATTCCGGACTCTGCGGATTGTTATAAGACCGGAAGGCTCAAGCGGGGCTATGGCGTGGAGGATGTCCTGAAAATGCTCAGCAGGAACAGGGGCTACAGGGAGACGCACAACGCCGTCCTGGACGCGGAGGACGAGCTGCAGATCATGCAGTTGCTCGGGCATGAGATAAAGGAGTACGAGATTGCCCTTTTGTCGGACAGGGGAGCCGGGAACCGTTGATTTTTGCGTAAGCATTTTTTGCCGGTTTTCACAAAGGAGCAGTTTTAGGACAGGAAAGTATTACATAGTATGTCTGGCAGGGACATGCAGATGATAGGGGAGAGCGAAAACATGAAAGCGCTGATGAATTTTGTGAACGAATTAAGCTTTGTCCGGGTGGGCGGAAGCGAGGAAGAAAAGAAGGCGGCGGAGCTGATCCTGGGGGAAATCAGCAGGATGGCAGAGGAAGCGGGGCGGGAGGACATCAGGGGAGAATATCTGCCCTTCCGGATTCCGGACGCAAAGGTGAGGAAGTGCTCCGTGCAGGCGGCGGGAAGGGAGATTGCCTGTGTGCCCTATCTGCGTTCGGGAAATATTGACAGAGAGTGCGGGCTGGTCTATCTGGATGATGCTTCCGAGATTGATTTTGCCGGAGCCGGGAACCTGGAGGGCAAGGCTGTGCTGCTGAACAGGCTTGTGGACGAGGAGGTTTACAAACGGCTTGTGAAGCATGGAGCGTCGGCGTTTCTGGTCATGCAGGGCAAGTATTATCTGGGGGAGAGGGAGGTGTCTCTGTATCCCAGGAGGCTGCGGGAGCATTTTACCAGAAACGGATTGATCCCGGGATTCACCATTGCGGCGGCGGATGCGCTCCTGCTGATTCAGCAGGACGTAAGGACGGTGCGGCTTACGCTGGAGCAGGAGGACGTGGAACGGGAGAGTGGGAATGTATCTGCCGTGATTCAGGGAACCTGCGGGAAAGAGGAGAGCATTGTGCTTACCGCGCACTATGATTCCGTCCCTGTGGGAACCGGTTCCTGGGACAATGCCACGGGTGCGGCGGCGCTTCTGGCAATTTTTGCCCACTTTGCGGCGAATCCTGCTGGGAGAACGCTGCGGTTTCTCTGGTGCGGCAGCGAGGAGCTTGGGCTGCTGGGGTCAAAGGCGTATGTGGAGCAGCAGAAGGAGCTGCTTGACGGGATCGGGTTTTGCTTCAACTTTGACATGTGCGGTACGGCTCTGGGGGCGAACCGGATCATTGTCACCGGAGAGAAGGAGCTGCAGACATTTGCGGAGCAGTATTGCAGGCTCACAGGTTATTCCGCGGAAATAAAGACACAGGTTCACTCCAGTGATTCCGCGCCCTTCTGCGACAATGACATTCCGGCGCTTGGACTGAGCAGGGGGACAGCCACGGCGGAGATACACACCGTTCATGACCTGCTTCCCACCCTCAGCGAGAAGCAGATGCGTAAAAATGTGGAGTTTGCGGTTCGGATCATCCGGGATGTGGCAAACGCGGCAGTGCTTCCCGTAAAGAAGGGAATGTCGGAGGAGTGCAGGAAGGAACTGGATAAATATTTCCATCGGGAGAAGGAAAAGGAAACAAAATGAGTCGGGGGATAGACAGACATGAGAAAAATCAGGAAAAATGTCATAGTTACCATTCTGATTCTGACGCTGGGTGCTTCTACCGCCCTTTTGGCGTATCTTCACTTTTTTGCGGCAGATGACAGAAGGCTTTCCGGGGAGTGGACCGGGGAGCTGCATATGACAGAGCAGGCTGCCGTCACGGCGCTTGGATGGCTGCAGGATATGGAAGCCGTGAAGGTTACCCTGGAGGATGTGGAATCCTGTATGCAGGAGCTGACCGTTCAGATTGATCTGACCCTGGAACAGACAGCCCGGGGGGAGGGAACCTTTCAGTGTAATGTCCTGCCGGAAAGCTACGACGCCTGCAGGCAGGCCGCCTATGAAGGGTTTGCCGAAGCCTTCCGGGGGCTTCTGGCAGAAAGGCTTCGCATGGCGGGTTACGCGGAGGGCACGGACGGGGAGGCTGTGGAGGCTCTTGTGATGGAGACCTTCGGCATGTCTACCGTCTCCTACCTGATGACCTGCGGCCCGGCCCTGCTTCCGTCTCTGGAGGAGCTGCAGGCCGGGTATGACGGAAGCGGCGTCTATGAAGCGGCGGAAGGTATTCTGACCAGACAGTTTGAGACCGGCGGAGGCTCGGTAAGGTCGGAACGCTATATCCGGAAAGACGCCAGCCTGATCCTGCTGGAGGAAACCGGCTCCGGCGATTCCAAAAAGGCTTTGGACCGTTATCCGGTGGTCTATACCTTAAAGCAACCTCAAGTCAGGTAAATGTCTCAAGATCCGAAGGGAGATCCAATGAAAACGATTCTGCAGAAAACAACTTCTTTTGTTCTGTCTGTATTGCTGATCTGTTTTATCCTGCCCGTCAGGGCTGACGCCAGCTTCGAGATTCCCGGAACCTGCCGGGTACAGACGGATACCGGAGCGGCGCGCACGGTAAAAACTCTGGATTACAGCTATGACCACAACACCTACCTGTCACTGCGGGACATGGCGATGGTTCTGAAGGACACGGAAAAACCCTTTTCGCTGGAGATCACGAAAAGCACGGTGTCCCTGAACCCGGGAGACGCTTATTCCCCGGTGGGAGTGGAAAATACCCTCTGGGAGGATACCGAAAATCCGGATATCTCCCTGCGGCGGAACGAGTGCAGGGTAAACGGACAAAAAACATATTATTATACCCTGATTATGAAACTGCCCTCCGGTCATTATGACTGTTTTATGATGGCCGCGGATCTTGCCATGATTCTGGATGTGGAGGTTGAGGTTCCGGAGGCCGGGGTTTTGCAGATCAATACCCGGGAGCCTTTCTGCATTTCTCCCGATGTCCTGGAGCAGTCTGGATACTTTTACGGAGTCAACGGAGTGCTGGTGGGAGATGTCACCACCGGGGAGATCTTTTATCAGTTCCAGTCGGACAGGGCCTATCCCATCGCCAGTACTTCCAAGCTTATGACCTGCCTGCTGACCATGGATGCCCTTTCGGCAGGGCAGCTTTCCCCTGACGGGCTGGTGGCCGTCTCCCAGGCGGCAGAACTGCTCTCCGCCTCGGACGACGGGGTCATCGACCTGGAGGCGGGGCAGCAGATTCCTGTGCGGGAGCTTCTTCTGGGGGCGCTCCTGCCCTCCAGCAACGAATGTGCGCTGTGTCTGGCCGAAGCGGTGGCCGGCTCGGAGGAAGCCTTTGTGGAGCGAATGAATCAGAAGGCGCAGGAGCTGGGGCTTTCCCAAGCGATTTTCTTCAACAGCCACGGTCTGCCTGCCTACACGGAGGAGCCGGTTCCCGCAAAGCGCCAGAACCGCATGAGCGCCCGGGACATGTTCCGGCTGGTATCCTACCTTCTGAAGGTCTATCCTCAGATCACGGACATTACCTCTCTGAAGTCGGCCACCCTCAGCACTTTGGAAGAGGAGGTGCGCAATACCAATCCGCTGCTGTATAATCTGCCGGGAGTTACCGGCCTGAAGACCGGGACCACCAACAAGGCCGGAGCCTGTCTGGTCACGTCTCTGAGGGTGGACGACGGAGTTTCGGAACATGATTTGGCGGTTATTGTGCTGGGAACCGAGGATTCCATAGAGAGGGGGCGGGTCTCGGGGCTGTTGGCCAGATATGCCCTGCGCGCCTTTTATGAGGGTGTGGGAGAACCGGAGACCGGAGATTCTGCCCAGACACCCGGAAATCTGCCCGTACATGCCGAAGCAGCGGTGAACCGGATTCTGGGCACCGCGGGAAAACATTGATTTATTCGGATGTGGGCCGGGAGGTTTGCGGCAGAGTCATACAAGATCACAGGATACACAAGATTGCTTCCAGGATACAGAATGAATCGGAACTTTCCAAGTGAAGAAACAGAATGGAACGTAATCAGAGGGCTGCAGGTCATTGCCGGAAAAGGGCATTAAAATCACAATGTAAAATATCGGTCAAGGCACACAACAGATCGACGCTGGGATTGTTCGTCCCCTTTTCGACCTTGCTGAAGGTACTGGAAGTGATTTCCACACCATGCAGCTGCAGCTTTGCCACGATATCAACATTTCGAAGCTTTTGAGCCAGTCTGATTTTTCGAATGTTTGAGCCAACTATATTATTGGCTCTCTGATTTATACGTTCCATAAAAAAAATGTTATTGAAAATTTTTGGAAAAAGTTGCCAAAATAGACGCAAATATGATAAAATAGTGTGATACAATCATAAAACAAGTACAAACTATAAATTCGGAAGGTGTGGAAAGCGATGAAAAAGATTAAGTGGATTCTGGTGAGAATTAAAAAAAGAATTGCTGCGGTGTTGGCGGACAGCACATATAGAACCCTTGAGTCCCTGCCGCATACCAGGATGTTGCTTATGCCGTCGGCTTACATTCTGAATGATGAGGAAACGATTGCGAAACTGGAAGAGCTGGCACTGGAAAGAAAAAGACAGGAAATGGTTCAAACCCTGGAACGGATGAATGAGATTATAGAGGAGTATGCCAGGCAGGAGAACCTGGATGTCGATAAATGGCGGGTGAAGATTGATACGATTTGAAAGACGCTTCAGAAAGAAAGACCGTAAACAATAGAATGTTTCCAATATAGCACATTGCGCGGCGAAATGCAAGCGGGAAAGAATTTTTGGTTCCCGGGGTATTTTGCCACGCTTTTTTTCCGGAAAAATTGCTGTCTTGAACAAAATTTCAGCGGAAAAATGGGTAAAATGACAGGTTGTGGAGAAGGGAAAAACCGGATATAATAGCTTTGAAATAATTCCAGAAAAAGGAGAAGGCAGAATGGCATATTTATTAAGCTATACAAGGCAGCCGATTGACAGCGTCCACTACGATCCCAGGCTGGCCTGCAGTATGCATCTTGCCCTCAGCAGAGACGGGGCGGATTATGATGCGCTGAATCATAACAGCGGCGTTCTGTTTGCAAAGGCGACGGAACAGGAAGACGGTTCCCTGAATCCGAAGAGTCTGAAGGCTCCCTGGCTGTTCGCTCTTCCCGGCGGGCGTTACGCGGTGGCGGCGGTTCGCACGGGAGGGGACGGGGAAGAGGATGAGGAGAGCAGGGGCTGTGTACTGCTCTTTACTTCTGAGAACCTGACGGATTATCGGGAAGAAGGGCTTTTGAAACTGGGAGAGGAGTATCTGGAGCAGGTGGCCTGCGTCTTTCTGCCGGAACAGAATGCGATCCGGCTGTGGTGGAAGGACAGGACGGGAGAATGCTTTACGGGTGAGATCCGGAATCCGGAGGACAGAGTACTGCTGTGTGAGCCTGCGGGCTGCGGCGATCTCTTTCAGGACGCCGGCGGAGCTTACGGGCAGACAGGGGAGACGCTTTTGGGGAAAGCGCTGGAACCCTTTGCGGAAATGATACATATGCCAAAGGAAACGGGCATCGAGGGCGCAGAGCCCTGCAGTGTGATTGAGATACCGGAGGAGACGGCGGCCAGGCTGCGCAGAAAGCTGCTGACACCCGTAAACACGGGAGTGGAGTTTCCGGAGCGGATCCGGGTGTCCGGGCCCGGGCAGCTGGAGCAATACTTTGCAACGGCCCGATACAGTGACGGCAGCAGTGCCAAAAAGCGTGTGGACTGGGATCTTTCCCGGGTGGATTTTGACCGGAAGGGAACCTGGGAGATCACGGGGAGGATACGGCAGGAGCACTTTGCTTTTCCCGTGGCATACAATCGCGCGGATCCCTGTATCGGGAAATGGAATAACAAGTATTATTTTATTGCAACCAACGATGCCGATAACAATCATACCCTGTATATCCGGGAGGCAGATACGATTCCCGGGCTGGTGAATGCGGAGGAGAAGCTGATACTGGATTCCGATACCTATCCGGGCATCGGCGGTCTGCTCTGGGCGCCGGAGTTCCATGAGGTGGAGGGGAGGCTTTACATTTTCCACGCCGCCACACCCGGGGAATTCTTCTGCGAGGAAAGTCATGTGATGGCGCTGCGGGAAGGCGGAAATCCTGCCTGCCGGGAGGACTGGCTTCCGCCCAAGCGGGTGGTGAGGCGGGACGGCAGCGATATCTGTGAGGCCGGAAAGGAAATCACGCTGGATATGACCTGCTTTGCGTGGCAGGGGGATTATTATGCGGTCTGGTCCCAGAGACAGTTTTTGCCGAAGGATCTGGGGGCATGGCTCTATATTGCCAAGCTGGATCCGAAAGAGCCCTGGCGGCTGCTCACCGATCCGGTGGTTTTATCCAAGCCGGAATACGGCTGGGCAAACAATCATACCTTTGTGGATGAGGGGCCTTTTGCGCTGCCGACGGAGGAGAGACTGTACCTGACGTTCTCCAGCGCAGCCGTGGATACCTCGTATGTGGTAGGACTTCTTACCATAGAGAAGGGAAAGGATTTGCTGGATCCAAAGAACTGGAAAAAGAAGAATTATCCCATACTGACCTCCCGGAGCGTGGAGGGAGAGTTCGGCACCGGCCACAACGCCTATGTGACGGATGAGGACGGGACGATTTGGAATACCTATCATGCCAGGCCGGGAACGGAGGGTGTGCGCAGCAGCGGGATCAGAAGAGTACACTTTGACGCGGAGGGGGAGCCGGTGCTGGATCTGACGGAAGAGCTGGATCTGAAAGAGGAGTACCGCAGCCTGCGGACCACGCTGGAAATCCTGTGAAAATTGTGAATACGAGCATTGAGAAGCGGTAGCATGGAGGATAATATGGCTGAAGAATTAAAAGACAGAAAAGACGTCCCGGAGGAGCTGACCTGGAATCTGGCCAACCTGTACGAGACCAGGGAGGACATGCTGCGGGACGCGGACGAGATGAAACGGCTGGCGGAGCATATGGCAGAAACCTACAAGGGAAGGCTGAACACGCCGGGAACTATTCAGGAATGTTTGACGGAATACAGAAGAGTGTACGAGCTGATGACACTGACCGGTGTTTATTCCGAGCTGGCCATGTCCGTGGATTATTATGACAACGATAATCAGGAGCAAAGCGGCAGGATCGGGCGTCTGATCTCCGAGATTCAGAGCAGTCTGAGCTTTGTCAGCAGCGAGATTATGGAGCAGGACGAGGAGATCATCCGGCAGGCGGCCGCCCTTGGTAACGGGAACCGGTATTTTCTGCAGGACATTCTGCGGGACAGGCCGCACAGGCTGCATCCGGAGGCAGAGCGTGTGGTTTCCGCCCTGGGGCAGACGATCTACAACACACCCTACGAAATCTATAATATTACCAAGCTGGCGGATATCCGGTTTGAGCCCTTCCGGGTGGGGGAGAAGGAATACCCGCTGGGCTACACGCTCTTTGAGGACGACTATGAGTACGAGCCGGACACGGCGGTTCGCCGGGGCGCCTTTGAGGCCTTTTCCCGGAAGATCAAAGAGTATGAGAACGTGACCGCCGCGGCCTATAATGCCAAGGTGCAGACGGAGAAGGTTCTGGCCGGGCTGAGGGGGCACAAGTCCGTATTTGAGTATCTGCTTTTTTCCCAGAAGGTGGAGAGGGAGCTTTACGACCGGCAGATTGATCTGATTATGGAGAAGCTGGCTCCCCATATGCGCAAGTATGCGGGGCTGATCCAAAAGGTGCACGGTCTGGATAAGATGACCTTTGCCGATCTGAAGCTGCCCGTGGATCCGACGTACACGCCGGAGGTCACCATTGAAGCTTCCAGAGAATATATTGAAAAGGGGCTGGCCATTCTGGGGGAGGACTATGTGAAGATGGTTCAGACGGCCTATGAGGAGAGATGGGTGGACTTTGCCCAGAATAAGGGAAAATCCACCGGCGGCTTCTGCGCAAGTCCCTACGGAAAAAGTTCTTTTATCCTGATGACCTGGAACAACAAAATGTCGGATGTATTCACTCTGGCCCATGAGCTTGGCCATGCGGGGCACTTTAAAATCTGCAACAGTGCCCAGTCCATCTGGGATACGGATGTTTCTTCCTATTTTGTGGAGGCTCCTTCCACCATGAACGAGCTGCTGATGGCCCATTATCTCTTGAAAAACAGCAGGGATAAGCGGTTCCGCCGCTGGGTGCTGACCTGTATGGTGGGCAATACCTATTATCACAATTTTGTGACGCATCTGCTGGAGGCGGCGTACCAGAGGGAGGTTTACAGGCTGGTGGACGCCGGGGGCAGTGTTCAGGCACAGACACTGAGCGGTATTATGAGGGATGTCCTGCAGAAGTTCTGGGGCGATGCGGTGGAGCTGAACGAAGGGGCACAGCTGACCTGGATGAGACAGCCTCATTACTATATGGGGCTCTATTCCTACACCTACAGCGCCGGGCTGACCATTGCGACGCAGATGTGCAAACGGATAGAGAACGAGGGGCAGGAAGCCATCGAAGACTGGAAGAAGGTACTTGCCGCGGGAAGTACTCTGCCGCCTGCGGAGCTTGCGGCTCTGGCGGGGATCGACATCTCAACGGACGCTCCGCTTCTGGATACCATTGAGACCATCGGTTCCATGATAGGGGAGATCTGTGAGCTGACGGAAGATATTTGACAGGAAATCTGCAATAGGAGGGGGACTCATGAAAGACAGAAGGATGAGTACGGTTATTACGGCGGTAGTCTCGCTGGTGACAGCCGCCTGCATTTTGTTGCTGTTTTTGACAGCCAGCCAGAATGCCATGATGACAATGCGGCAGACGGCGCTGGAAAATATGCATACCTCCCTGGATGCCAAGACACAGGTGATTCAGGAGTATGTGGATAAGGCGGAAAAGCTGCTGGTGGCGTACAGTAATGCGCCTGCGGTGGAAAATATTCTGCTGGATCCCGAGGATGAGGATAATGTGAAGGCAGTTCAGGAATATACGGAACATTTTTTTGAGAACCTGGACGGCTGGGAGGGAATCTACACGGCGGAGTGGGATACCCATGTGCTGGCGCATTCCAATCCTGCGGTGGTGGGAATCAGAACCAGAGAGGGTGAGCCGCTGAAACAGCTGCAGGAGGAGATGACGGCTGCGGAGGGGGTCTACAATACGGGAATCATTGTCTCGCCGGCCTCCGGAAAGCTTGCGCTGTCCCTGTACTGCCCGGTGTACGACAGGAGCGGGGAAGCCATTCTGGGCTATGTGGGCGGGGCCCAGTCCGCGGACGAGTTGAAGCGCCTGCTGGATAAGCTTGAGATAAACGGTATAAACGGCACCCGGAACTATATGATTAATACAGAGACTGCCATGCATATATTTGACGAGCAGGAAGAGCTTATGGCCACGCCTGTTAAGAATGAGATGCTTTTATCTGTGATCCGGGAGATCCGGGAGAAGGGCTCCGACACCGGAAGCATGGAATATGTGTCCGAGGACGGGGTGAAGAGCATTGCCGTATATCAGGTGGTTCCCGGGCGGGGCTGGGCAGTGGTGCTCAGTGACAGCCAGAGCGAGATTTACGCAAAGGCCTATGCCATCAGAAGAATCCTGGCGCTGATCTGCGTTCTGTCCTATCTGCTGATCACGGTTCTGTCCTGGATTTCGGTGCGGTTCTGCGTGAAGCCCCTGGATGTGATGCGCAAGACCATCCTCAGCCTGGAAAATCTAAATTTGAACGCACCGGAGGAAATGAGAAGCTATGTGGGCGGAAAGAGTGAGACGGGGCAGATTGCCACGGCGCTGAACTCTCTGTATGATACGTTCCGGCGCATTATCTCCATGCTCAGGGAGTGTACGGAAACGCTGGAGTCCTCCATCCGGACCATGTCTGACGCCACACAGACCCTTGTGGAGGATGTGGGCGAAAACTCTGCCACCACGCAGCAGCTTGCCGCAGGAATCGCCACCACCAACGACGCCATTGACACTGTGGCGGGAGAGATCGGTAAGATGACGGAACTGATGCGGCTGGTGGAGGACACGATACAGGCGGGGGAGCAGGAGAGTTTACAGCTGCTTGAGACGGCCCGGCGCATGAAGGAGATGGCGGGCGGTTCTCTGGACGAGTCGGCTGTGAAGATAGACGAGAACCGGAGAAATCTGGAGACTGCCATGGTGAATCTGCAGTCCCTCACCCGGATCAACGATATGGCGAAGCAGATCATGGAGATTGCAAATCAGACCAACCTGCTTTCCCTGAATGCATCCATTGAGGCGGCCAGGGCAGGGGAGCAGGGAAGAGGTTTTGCCGTGGTGGCACAGGAGATCGGAAATCTTGCGTCCAATGCCTCTGCCACAGCCAGACAGATCTCGGATATCTGCGGAGAAGTGAACGGCAATATTCAGAATGTACAGGAATGTGTCGATGATATTATCAGCTTTATGGAAAAAGACGTGGCCCACAGTTTTGCGGACTTTGTGGGGATTGCCAACGAGTACGGAGATTCCGTAAATGCCATCCGGGAATTTATCGGCAAGATCGGAGACGTGGCAGGAGAGTTTACAGCTTCGGTGGATAATATCAGGGAGCGTATGGATGTAATCCAGACCACCGCGCAGGAGAATGAATGCGGCGTCGGAGAGATTGTAAACAAGATCGAGCGGACCAACAACACCGCCGGCGAGCTGAAAAATGTGGGAAGAGTCAACCGCGAGAACGCTGAGACCATAAAATCAGTGATAACGCGGTTTACGGAATAACTGATACAGGAGGAAAAATATTGTCATGGAGGAAAAAAAGTATTTATACGCAGACAGGCAGGAGCAGATCAAAAGGGGACATTGGCTGACGCTGATCAGCTTTATCCTGTTTAATACCTTCAGCCTTGCCATTGTGTGGGTGGCCACGTTCCGGGGAATCCGGAGTCTGGGATATGCGGGAATGCATACCATGATGGCGGTGGTGATTATCGGACTCATGAGTATGGTTTATCTGAGGAACAGCAGCGATGTAAAGCTGAAATATATTGCCCTGATCGGCATTCTGATCATTGTGCTGCTCATGTCGGTTGCCTTTGACAATTATTATGTGCGCTTTATGTCGGTGCTTCCCTTTATCTCGGGGGTACTTCTGTTTGACAGAAAATTTGCCGCCATATCGGGGGTGGCGCTGGGCGCGGTAAACATGTTGGCAAATGTGATTAAAATTTTTGTTATGAATGCCTATGAGGGAGAGGATATCCTGGATCACATCTGTGCCACGGTGATTATCTGTATTATTATGGCCTTTGTCTATGTGGCAACCAGCTTTGCCACACGTTTTAACCATGATACCCGTCACAGTCTCACGCGGCAGCAGGAAAAGCAGAAGAAAATCATGGACGACGTGATCCGGGTGGCGGAGCATGTGCGCAATGGCACGGAGGAGGCCATGGGAATCATGACCCAGCTGAACGAATCCACCAATGTCGTGAACAGCTCCATGCAGGATATCGCGGACAGCAATCAGACCACGGTAGACAATATCCAGACTCAGACGGAAATGACCCAGGACATACAGGAGTCCATCACCAAGACGCTCTCCTATTCCCAGAATGTGGTGCATGTGGCTCAGGAGTCCGGCAGCCTGAACGAGCAAAGCATGCAGGCCATGGAAAACCTGAAGAAACAGTCGGAGGTGATCCTGGCGGTGAACGCGGAGGTCTCCGATTCCATGGGACGCCTGCAGAAGGGAACCGAGGCGGTGAAGTCCATCATTGATACCATTGTCTCCATTTCCAGCCAGACCAATCTGCTGGCGCTCAACGCGTCTATCGAGAGCGCCCGGGCGGGGGAGGCCGGCAGAGGCTTTGCTGTGGTTGCCGACGAGATCAGACAGCTTGCGGAGAAGACCCGGCAGGAGACGGAAAATATTGAAAGAATTCTGGAGGATCTGACCAGGGATGCGGGGAGCGTGGCCAAGGCCGTGGAGAAATCAGGCCAGGCGGCCGGCGCGCAGGACGGCATGATCACCCAGGCCTCCAAGAGCTGCGACGCCCTGAACAATAATGTGCAGGATCTGATGAGCAATATTTCCGAGATAGACGAAATGCTGAACAATCTTTCCGAGGCCAACAATCAGATTGTCAACAATATCATGCAGCTTTCCGCCGTTTCGGAGGAGGTGCTGGCCACATCCTCCCAAGCTGCGGAATCCAGCCGGGAGAACCTGAAGAAGGCGGACGACACCAAAGCCATTCTGGAGAGTGTGCTGGAGGTATCCCACCAACTGGATCAGTACATGTAAGCAAAAGCAGAGACGGAAAATACGGCATTCCGGCGGCCCTGATGACAGGAAGCCGGGAGAATGGAGGCAGATTTGGAAGAAAAGAGGATACTACTCAGCCCGGAAAACAGTGCGGAATTTCACAATCAGGTGGATTTCTGCATCGGCACGGGAAGGATGGGGCTTGCGCTGCAGGAGGAATATCTGAGACAGCTTGAGCTGGTGCAGCATGAAATCGGGTTCCGGCACATCAGGGGACACGGCCTGTTCTGCGACGATTTGGCCATCTACCAGGAAGCGGAGGACGGCACGCCGGAATATAACTATACCTATGTGGATCGGGTGATGGACAGCTACAGAAGGCTGGGCCTGAAGCCTTTTCTGGAGCTTGGCTTTATGCCGGAGAAGCTGGCCGGCGGCACACAGACGATCTTTTACTGGAAGGGAAATACCACGCCTCCGGCCTCCTATGAGCGGTGGAATGAGATGGTGAAGGCGCTTCTGACACACCTCTGCGCCAGATATGGGCGGGAGGAGGTGGTGACCTGGCCCGTGGAGGTCTGGAACGAACCCAATCTGCCCGGCTTCTGGGAGAATGCCGATATGCAGGAGTATTTTAAGCTTTTTGACAACACCTTCAAGGCGGTGAAGGAAGTGGACGAAAGGTTCCGCGTGGGCGGACCCGCCGTCTGCGGCGGCAGCGACGAGGTCTGGATCAGGGCGTTTCTGGAATACTGCCGGGAGCAGTCCATCCCCCTGGACTTTGTCACCAGACACCACTATACCACGGAGTTTCCGGAGTCGGTGGGGCATTACGGCTATGCGGAACTGATGAAGGCGGAGGACGGATTTGCCAACCTGCATACCACCCGGGAGATCATCGACAGCTTTCCGGAGTACAGAGGATTGGAAATCCATATTACGGAATTCAACACCTCCTATATCCCCAACTGTCCGCTTCACGACACAAACAGGAATGCGGCCCTCATCGCCCGTCAGCTCTCCCGGCTGGGGGAGGACAACGAGTCCTATTCCTACTGGACCTTCGGAGATGTGTTTGAGGAGCAGGGCGTACCCTTTACCCCTTTTCACGGCGGCTTCGGCCTGGTGGCGGACGGCTGCATTCCCAAGCCGACCTTCTGGAGCTTCGCATTTTTCAAGAAGCTGAAGGAAAAGCCGGGACGCTGCGTCCACAGGGACGACAACAGTGTGGTGATGCGTCTGGAGGACGGAAGCTACAGAGGTGTGGTCTGGAATATGGCGGATCACAGGGCGGGTTATGACTTCCGCGTGACGCTGGAGATGGCGGAAGGAGGAGAGGGCTGCCTGCTGACCAGGACTGTGGACGAGAGTCATTGTAATCCGCTGAAGGTGTGGCACGACCTGGGAGAGCCGGCCAATCCCACGGAGGAGGAAAACAGGCTTCTGCGGGCCGCCTCGGCGCCCTTTACACACACGGAGCGGGCGGTCTGCCGCAACGGCAGGGTCAGCGCCGGTTTTCCGGTGGAGGAGAACGGCCTGGTGTACTTTGAGTGGAAGCCGGGAAAAGTGCATTCCGACAGAGGGTATTCCTACCTGCGGACGGAGCAGTATCCCGGGATCAATCCCATCACCCGGCTGGACTATCCAGACGTGGATGTGATCCGGGTGGAGGACACCTATTATATGGTGAGCACTACCATGCACTTCATGCCGGGCTGCGAGATTCTTCGCTCCTATGACCTGCGGAACTGGGAACATGCTACTTATGTTTACGACACCCTGGACGGGACGCCTGCCCAGAGACTGGAGGGAGAGCAGAATATCTACGGAAAGGGCATGTGGGCTGCATCCTTGCGGTATCATCAGGGAAAGTATTACATATGCTTTGTGGCCAACGATACTCACAGGACCTATCTCTACACCGCGGAACAGATAGAGGGCCCCTGGGAAAAGCATCGTATGGAGGGCTTTTACCACGACTGCTCCCTGCTTTTTGACGATGACGGAAAGGTGTATATCGCCTACGGCAATAAGGAGATCTATATTACGGAGCTTAAGCGTGACCTCAGCGGCCCGCTGGAGGGAGGGCTTCACAGGCTGGCGGTCAGCGACGAGGGACATCCCGGTCTGGGCTATGAGGGCACCCATTTTTACAAGATCAACGGCAGATATTATCTGTTCTTCATCCATTCCAGAAGGGATTGCTGGAGGCGGACCGAGGCCTGCTTTGCGGCGGATTCCCTGACGGGAGAATTCACCGGGGGAGACGTGCTGGACGACGACAGAGGCTATTGCGGGCAGGGCGTGGCCCAGGGCGGTATCGTAGATACCCCGGAGGGACGCTGGTATGCGGTGCTTTTCCAGGACAGCGGAGCGGTGGGGCGTATCCCCGTCCTGGTGCCCGTGACCTGGGAGCAGGGCAGGCCTGTATTCGGGGAAGCGGGCCGGATCCCGGAGCGGTTCGAGCTGGTCAGCACCCGGCCGGGCTACGCTTACCGTCCTCTTGTGGAGAGCGATGACTTCAGGGGAGAGCTGAAGCCCTGCTGGCAGTTCAACCATGAGCCTGACCGCAGCCTGATTCTGCATGACCGGGAGCAGGGCATCTGGCGGGTGCGGACGGATAAGGTATGCGGCAGCCTGACTCAGGCAAAAAACACCATCACCCAGAGAATGGCCTGGCCCGGCTGCGCAGGCGAGGTCACGGTGGACGGCAGCGGACTGAACGAGGGGGATTACGCAGGAATCTGTGCCCTGCAGGGTTGCTTTGGTTTCATCGGGCTCACCCGGAGGGAGGGCCGCCTTCATCTTGTGGTGCAGTGTATGGGAACGGAGGATGGTTCCATGGCGCCTGCGGCGGAAGGGAAGCTCAGGGAGCTGACGCTGCTTTCCCTGGAGGAGAGCATGGTGCGGCTGAAGCTGGAGGCAGACTTTGAAGAAATGCGGGACAAAGCCTTCTTCTATTATAAGAGGATTGGGGAAGAGGGAGGCCCATGGTTTGCAAAGTGGGTGAAGGCGGATTGCGGGCACAAGCTGCGTTTTCGGCTGGATCACTTTACCGGATGCCGGTTTGGCCTGACGGTTTTCTCCACGAAGGAGGCAGGCGGCAGCGCGGATTTCAGCGATTTTGTATACAGATTGAGATAATCGGCAGATTTTTCCGCAGGAGTCAAATCCTGCGGAATTTTTGTGCTCTTTTTTTGTGAGAGAGCAAAAAATAAGAATAAAAAAGCAACCAGTGAAGAGACAAAAGCTGTCGGAGTTGTCATATTGCACAAAATCCACAAAGAAAAGCAAATATTAGCATAAAAAGAGCAATGGTTGAGAAGACAAAGAGAGTGTGTTTTGTGTAACATGCTATTATAGGCAGCTGGTTATGGGACTTTTGTGTGTAAAATGCGGTATAGTTCAGCATGATGGAATTACAGGAACAGCCATAACTGACATTTGCGCAAGCTGTTGAATAAATGCCCGCTGAAGCGGGTAGGGGGTATGACTATGAAAAGCTCTGTGAAGAAAGCACTTGTGGCAGTAGGAATTATCGCGGCGGTGGTAGTGGTCGGTGTGCTCATGTCCTTGCGTGGAGTGGAGGATTTTCATGAGAAGTACGAGGGATGCGACCTGACCGCAGATGTGGAGGGTATGGAGAGAACGGGAACCTATACCTTATACCTCCTTGACCATGCGGACGCGGTGCGTTCTGCCCAGAGCGTGGAGGTGGATCTCTTCGATTACACTGCGGAGGGTGATGCCGAAGAGTACAAGAATTATGAAGGCGTTGACAGAGCGCTGTACACCGGCACCGGATCTCTGGTGACCTGGGAGGTCAACGTGCCTGAGACGGGTTTCTACAATATCTATATGGAATATCTGATCCCCGAGTCCAGAGGCGTGGCGGCAGAGCGCGCCGTATACATAAACGGGGAGATTCCCTTTGACGACGCAAGAAATATTTCCTTTACGAGAATATGGACGGACGGCGGCGATGTGCGGGTAGACAATCAGGGCAACGAAATCCGCCCTACACAGACCGAGGTTTACGACTGGCAGACGTCCTGGTTCCGGGATGATATGGGATATATCACAGAGCCCTATTGCTTTTATCTGGAGAAGGGCGTGAACAGGATCGGCCTTGGCGCGGAGAATGAGCCCGTTGTGGTGAAGAAGCTGGTGGTCTCCGCCGTGCAGGATCTGGATACCTATGAAGAGTACCTGGCAAAGCAGCCGTCCGGGAATGCTTCCGAGGCTGCGGCAAATTACATGCAGGTGATTCAGGGTGAGGATTCCACGATACGTTCCGAATCTTCCCTGTATGCAAAATATGACAGATCGTCCCCTACGACTCAGCCCAACAGTGTCACCACCACGGTTCTGAACTATGTGGGCGGCGATGCATGGAGAAGCGCGGGGCAGTGGATTGAGTGGGATTTTGAGGTTCCCGAGGACGGCTACTACAATATCATGGTGAAGGGACGCCAGAACTATTCCAGAGGAAGCGTCTCCAACAGAAGCGTATACATAGACGGGGAGATTCCTTTCTCCGAGATGAAGGAGGTTTCCTTTGACTACAGCAATGACTGGAATTGCATGACGCTGGCTGACGAGGAGGGAACACCCTATCAGTTTTATCTGACGGCAGGCGTCCACACCTTCCGGCTGGAGGCGTCTCTGGGCGGCCTGGGTTCCATCCTGGAGGAGCTGGAGGATTCCACCTACAGGCTGAATCAGATTTACAGAAAGATTCTGGTATACACCGGAGCGACTCCGGATCAGTACAGAGATTACCGCATTGAGGTCAACTATCCGGAGATCATGGAGGCCATGGATCTGGAGTCAAAGAGGCTCTTCAAGATCGTGGATGAGATGGTGGCCTACAGCGGACAGAAGGCAGACCAGATTGCCACGGCGCAGACGGTGGCGCAGCAGCTGGAGCGTTTCTGCAAAAAACCGAACAAGATCACGTTGGAATTTACTACCTTTAAGGATAACATTACCGCTCTGGGAACTGCTTCCCTGAATATGAGTGAGACCAAGCTGGATGTGGACTATCTGGTGGTCAGCGGCACCGGCGCGGAGCCGAAGAAGGAGAAGGCCAATGTCTTCCAGAAGCTGTGGCACGAGGTCAAGTCCTTCGTCGCATCCTTCACGGTGGACTATAACGCAGTGGGAGACGTATACGACGAGAAGGACAGCAGCGAGGTGGTAAAGGTATGGGTTCTCACCGGACGGGATCAGGGCACTATTCTGAAATCCATGGTGGACGACAGCTTTACCCCCAACACGGGAGTCAAGGTCAACGTGGAAATCGTGGCTGCGGATGCGCTGCTGAACGCGGTGCTGGCGGGCCGGGGCCCTAATGTGGTGCTCTCCGTGGGCGCGGATCAGCCCGTGAACTACGCGCTTCGTAACGCGGTGGAGGACATCACACAGTTTGCGGATTATCAGGAGGTGCTTAAGCCTTACACGCCCAGCTCTTATGAGCAGTACAGCCTGGACGGACATATCTACGCCATTCCCGAGACACAGACCTTCAACGTTATGTTCTATCGGAAGGATGTGCTGGAGGAGCTTGAACTGGATGTCCCCAACACCTGGCAGGAGCTGATTGAAATGCTTCCCACGATTCAGGGCAGCAACCTGTCGGTGGGTATCCCTACCGCGGCGGGAAGCAGCGGAGCCGCTTCGGCCAGCACCGCGGTTGCCTCCAACGCGCCGGATCTGTCCCTGTACTTTACGCTGCTGTACCAGTACGGCGGAGATTTGTACAACGAGCAGGGTTCCAAGACCACGGTGGATAACGAGGCGGGTGTGAAGGCCTTTGACGACTACACAAGATACTTTAACGACTACGGCCTGCCTACGATTTATGATTTTGTCAGCCGTTTCCGTTCCGGCGAGATGCCCATCGGCGTTTCCGCCTACTCGACCTACAACACCCTGATGGTGTCCGCGCCCGAGATCCGCGGTCTCTGGGATTTCACCCTGATACCCGGTACGGAGCGGGTGGACGAAGACGGGAACACTTATCTGGATCGTTCCGACTTTATCAGCGGCAGCGCTACCATGATGATCGCCACGGATAATGAAGAGCTTCGCCGGAATTCCTGGGAATTCATGAAGTGGTGGGCGGACAGCGACACGCAGGTGCGCTTCGGACGCGAGATAGAGGCTCTGCTGGGTTCCTCGGCCAGATATGCCACGGCCAACAGGGATGCCTTTTCACAGCTGGCATGGAGCTATGATGATATTCAGGTTCTGAACGAGCAGTGGGAGCAGACAGTGGGTATCCGGGAAGTGCCCGGCGGCTACTACACCGGACGTCACCTGGCAAACGCGGTTCGTAAGGTGCTCAACGACAAGGACGATGCCCGCGAGACGATTATTGACTACTCTATCAAGATTGATGAGGAGCTGACCAAGAAGCGTAAAGAGTTTGGTCTGCCGATTGCGGAATAGGGGGGCAAGGATGAAAGAGTATTTCAGTAAATATGTCACGCTGCGAAAACACAATATGCAGGTGGCGTGGAAAAAAATGAAGAGAAGCAAGATGTGCTATGCATTTCTGGCGCCCTACGCCATATTGTTTACCTTGTTTTTTGTGGCGCCGGTGGTGGTTTCCATCTTCTTCAGCTTTACCTACTACAATATTCTGGAGCCTCCGAAATTTCTCGGCCTGCAGAATTATATCAGCCTGATCCTGGAGGATGACATTTTCCTCCAGGGCGTGAAGAATACCTTCATGATTGCTGTCATTACCGGCCCTCTTGGCTATATCATGTCCTTCCTTTTCGCATGGCTCATCAATGAGCTGCCCAGATGGGTGCGAAGCGTGGCGGTGGTGGTGTTCTATGCACCCTCCATTGCCGGAAACTGTTATGTGATCTTCTCCGTGCTCTTCCGTGGAGACGCTTACGGACACGCCAATGCGCTTTTGATGAACATGGGCATCATCGACAAGCCGATCCTGTGGTTCATCGATCCCAAGTACATGCTGCCGCTGTGTATGGTGGTTATCCTGTGGATGAGCCTCGGAACCGGATTCCTCTCCTTCGTGGCAGGTCTCCAGGGCGTGGACGGTTCCCAGTTTGAGGCAGGCTACATGGACGGCATCAAGAACCGGTGGCAGGAGCTGTGGTATATCACTCTTCCCAATATGCGCCCCATGTTGATGTTCGGTGCGGTCATGTCAATCACCCAGGCCTTCAGCGTCTGCGATGTGACCATGACCCTGTGCGGATATCCCAGTACGGACTATGCGGCGCGAACCATCGTCACCCACCTGTTTGACTATGGTTATTCCAGATTTGAAATGGGTTACGCCTGTGCAATTGCAACGATTTTGTTCCTGATGATGATCTTATGTAACAAAGCAATTCAAAGTCTGTTGAGAAGAGTAGGAACCTGATATGAGCAAGAAGAGAAAACAACAAATCATCGAAAAAGAATATCACAAGAAGCTGATCAAACGGAGAAAGCCGAACCGCTCCATAGCGGGAGATATCTTCCTGTATCTGTTCCTGGCTTTCGTGGCACTGGTGATGGCGTTCCCGATTATCTATTCCGTGGGCAGCGCGCTGAAGCCGCTGGATGAGTTGTTCCGGTTTCCGCCTACCATACTGCCAAAGAATCCTACCACGGATAACTTCTCGGATCTGTTTGTCACCATGGGAAAATCCTGGGTAACCTTTTCCAGGTATCTGTTTAACACGGTGCTCATCACAGCGGTGGGAACCGTGGGACACCTGATTATAGCGTCCATGGCGGCGTTCGTGCTCTCCAAGTATGAATTCCCCGGCGGGCCTACCTTCTTCCGCCTGGTAACCGTGGCAATGATGTTCACCGGATATGTGACGGCCATTCCCAACTATCTGATCCTGAACGCACTGGGCTGGATTGACACCTATTGGTCCATCATTATCCCCGCCTTTGCCTCCCCCATGGGACTGTTCCTGATGAAGCAGTTTATGGAAGGACTTCCCACCTCTCTCATTGAGGCTGCGAAGATCGACGGGGCAAACGAGTGGAAGGTATTCATGGGGATTGTAATGCCGAACGTAAAGCCGGCGTGGATGACCCTGATTATTTTCTCGGTGCAGGCGCTGTGGAACAATAAGGCAGCTACCTATATTTACTCCGAAGAGAAGAAGACTCTTGTCTATGCCATGCAGCAGATTCAGAGCGGCGGTATCGCCAGAACCGGCCAGGGCGCTGCGGTCAGCGTTGTGCTGATGGCGGTTCCCATTGCAATCTTTATCTTCTCCGAGAGCCAGATTCTGGAGACCATGGCAAGCTCCGGTCTGAAAGATTAACAGGGAGTGAGGCAGCGTATGAAAAAGAGGATAACAAAAATCGGCGCATTGGCACTTGGCGTCGTGATCATGGCGGCATCCGGTCTCACGGCTGCGGCGGCGGAAAGAGTCTTCAGGA
>ERZ779624.207-NODE-207-length-21857-cov-10.423402_pt1 | contig 21857 bp, 14 predicted proteins | sample MGYA00514190_ERZ779624 | MGnify/ENA primary metagenome ERZ779624 (study PRJEB29562, sample SAMEA4376706) | mouse gut metagenome | isolation source: Cecum | study: EMG produced TPA metagenomics assembly of the A DSS colitis mouse model was used to assess the... | reverse complement strand
GTGGTAACACGGAATAAGATCCCCGTCCTATTACGGACGGGGATTTTTTAGCGGTTTGGAAAGCAGAACAGGATTTCCAGCCGGCAAAACAGGATGCGCAGCAAAGCGCGCTTTTGTTCTCGCACAGGAGGAACGCGATGTATCAGAAAGTATCAACAGATTTAAACTTCGTAAACAGAGAGAAGGAAGTGGAGAAATTCTGGCGTGACCATGACATCTTCAAAAAGAGTATGGAAAGCCGCAGGGAAGGGCCGGTCTATACCTTCTACGATGGCCCGCCGACGGCCAATGGTAAGCCGCATATCGGCCATGTGCTGACTCGGGTGAGCAAGGATATGATTCCCAGGTATCGCACAATGAAAGGAAACATGGTTCCCCGGAAGGCCGGATGGGATACCCATGGCCTGCCGGTGGAACTGGAAGTGGAAAAGCTGCTGGGGCTGGATGGCAAGGAGCAGATTGAAGAATATGGCATGGTGCCCTTCAACGAGAAGTGCCGGGAAAATGTATGGAAGTACAAGGGCATGTGGGAGGATTTTTCCAACACAGTGGGCTTTTGGGCCGACATGGATGATCCGTATGTCACCTATGACAATAACTTTATCGAGTCCGAGTGGTGGGCGCTGAAGACCATCTGGGACAAGGGGCTGCTCTACAAGGGCTTTAAAATCGTTCCCTACTGTCCCCGCTGCGGAACGCCCCTCTCCGCCCAGGAGGTGGCACAGGGCTATAAGGCGGTGAAGGAGCGTTCCGCCATCGTCCGTTTCCGCTGTGTGGGCGAGGACGCGTCCTTCCTGGCATGGACCACCACGCCCTGGACGCTGCCCTCCAACGTGGCGCTCTGCGTCAACCCCACGGAGACCTACTGTAAAGTGAAGGCCGCGGACGGACATACTTATTACATGGCTCAGGCCCTGCTGGATCGGGTGCTGGGCGGACTGGCGAAGGAAGACGGAACCGCTTATCAGGTGCTGGAGACCTTTACCGGAAAGGAACTGGAGTACAAGGAGTACGAGCCGTTGTTTGCCTGTGCGGGCAAGGCGGCGGAAAAGCAGGGCAAGAAGGCTCATTTTGTCACCTGTGACACTTATGTCACAATGTCAGACGGTACCGGAATCGTACACATTGCCCCTGCCTTCGGTGAGGACGACGCAAATGTGGGCAGAAAGTATGACCTGCCCTTCGTTCAGTTTGTGGACGGCAAGGGTGAACTGACGGAGGATACCCCCTACGCCGGCCGGTTTGTGAAGGACGCGGACCCGGATATCCTGAAGGATCTGGAGAGAGAAGAGAAGCTGTTCGACGCGCCGAAGTTTGAGCACGATTATCCTTTCTGCTGGAGGTGCGACACCCCGCTGATCTACTATGCGAGGGAATCCTGGTACATCCGGGAGACGGCCATCCGGGATGACCTGCTGCGTCTCAACGATACGGTCAACTGGATTCCCGAATCCATCGGAAAGGGACGGTTCGGCAACTGGCTGGAGAATATTCAGGACTGGGCGATCTCCCGCAACCGCTACTGGGGAGCGCCGCTGAACATCTGGGAGTGCGAGTGCGGCCACAGGGAATGCGTGGGCGGCAGACAGGAGCTTTACGAAAAGAGCGGAAACGAGGCGGCAAAGACCGTGGAGCTTCACCGGCCTTACATCGACGAGATCACCCTGAACTGCCCTCGGTGCGGAAAGCAGATGAAGCGGGTGCCGGAGGTGCTGGACTGCTGGTTTGATTCCGGTGCAATGCCCTTTGCGCAGTATCATTATCCTTTTGAAAATAAAGAGCTGTTTGAGCAGCAGTTCCCGGCAAAGTTTATCTCCGAGGCGGTGGATCAGACCAGAGGCTGGTTCCATTCCCTGTTGGCGGAGTCTGCCCTGCTGTTTGACAAGGCGCCCTATGAAAACGTCATCGTCCTGGGGCATGTGCAGGACGAGAAGGGGCAGAAGATGAGCAAGTCCAAGGGCAACGCCGTGGATCCCTTCCAGGCGCTGCAGGAGTTCGGCGCAGACGCAATCCGGTGGTATTTTTACACCAGCTGCGCGCCCTGGCTGCCCAAGCGCTTTTCCGGCCGTATCGTCATGGAGGGCCAGCGGAAGTTCATGGGAACCCTGTGGAACACCTACGCGTTTTTCGTGCTGTACGCAAATATTGACGGGTTTGACGCAACCAGGTATCAACTGGAGTACCACAAGCTGTCCGTCATGGATAAGTGGCTTCTCTCCAGGCTGAACACCGTGGTGGGAGAGGTGGATGAAAATCTGGATCAATACCGTATTACGGAGGCGGCAAAGGCGCTGCAGGATTTTGTGGACGAGATGAGCAACTGGTATGTGCGCCGCAGCCGTGAGCGTTTCTGGGCGAAGGGAATGGAGCAGGATAAGATCAACGCCTACATGACGCTGTACACCGCCCTTGTGACGATCTGCAAGGCGGCAGCGCCCATGATTCCCTTTATGACGGAGGACATTTACCAGAACCTTGTCCGCAGCATCGACAGCTCCGCGCCGGAGAGCATTCATCTCTGTGACTTCCCCGCGGCGGAGACCGGCTGGATTGACAAAAAGCTGGAGGAGTCCATGCAGGATGTGCTGGAGGCGGTGGTCATGGGCCGTGCCTGCCGAAACGACGCGGCCATCAAGAACCGTCAGCCTGTCAGCAGGATGTATGTGAAGGCGGGCTTTGTGCTAGATTCCTTCTATACGGATATCATCCGGGATGAGCTGAACGTGAAGGAAGTGGTATTTACCGATGACGTGAGGGATTTCACCACTTATACCTTCAAGCCTCAGCTGCGCACCGTGGGACCGAAGTACGGAAAACAGCTGGGCGGCATTCAGAAGACCCTGGCTTCCCTGGACGGCAACAGGGCCATGGATGAGCTGAAGGAAAAGGGAAACCTGTCCTTTGCCGTGGACGGTGTCACGGTGGAGCTGACCGAGGAGGATCTGCTCATCACCATGGCGCAGAAGGAAGGCTATGTATCTCAGGAAAACAACGGAATGACCGTTGTGCTGGATACCAATCTGACGGAGGAGCTGATCGAGGAGGGCTTTGTCTACGAGCTGATCAGCAAGCTTCAGACCATGCGTAAGGACGCCGGGTTTGAGGTCATGGATCACATCAGAGTATCATTGAACGAAAACGGCAGGCTGGCTGCGCTGGCTCAAAAGAACCGTGAAGTAATCTGCGGCAAGGTGCTGGCGGAGGAGCTGACGGAAGGAAAGACCTTTGCCGTGACGAAGGAATGGAATGTGAACGGCGAGCATGTGGTAATTTCCGTGGAGAGGATCAATCAGGAAGGAGTGTCAGAGCAATGAAGGGAATCAAGAAGACTGTGCCCGTAAAGCAGACGGCAGAAAAGACAGAGGAGAAGGCTGTGGTGGAGAGCGCTGCGGACAGACTGAAATTTAATAAGGAACTGTTCAAGAACAGCGTTGTCTACAATATTAAGACGCTGTACCGCAAGGATATGGACGAGGCAACACCACAGCAGGTGTTCCAGGCGGTATCCCTGGCGCTGAAGGATCAGATCATGGATAACTGGATCGAGACCCAGAGAACCTATGAGAAGCAGGATCCCAAGATGGTATATTACATGTCCATGGAGTTTTTGATGGGCCGTGCCCTGGGCAACAATATCATCAACCTGCAGGCATCCGTTCCCGTGCAGGAGGCGCTGGAGGAGCTGGGGCTGGATCTGAACCTGGTGGAGGATCAGGAGCCCGACGCGGCGCTGGGGAACGGCGGCCTGGGACGGCTGGCTGCCTGCTTCCTGGATTCCCTTGCAACCCTGGGCTATCCTGCCTACGGCTGCGGCATCCGCTACCGCTACGGTATGTTTAAACAGCAGATCAAGGACGGCTATCAGGTGGAGGTGCCGGACAACTGGCTGAAGGACGGCAATCCCTTTGAGCTGCGCAGACCGGAATACGAAAAAGTGGTAAAATTCGGCGGCTATGTCTCCATCTACTGCGACGAGCAGGGACAGAACCATTTTGTGCAGGAGGGATATCAGGCGGTGAGAGCCATTCCCTTTGACCTTCCCATCGTCGGTTACGGAAACAACATTGTAAACACCCTGCGCATCTGGGATGCGGAGCCCATGGGCGGCTTCCAGCTGGATTCCTTCGACAAGGGAGACTACCGCAAGGCGGTGGAGCAGGAGAACCTGGCCAGAAATATTGTGGAGGTGCTCTACCCCAACGACAATCATTACGCAGGCAAGGAGCTGCGACTGAAGCAGCAGTATTTCTTCATCTCCGCCTCGGTGCAGCAAGCGGTTGCAAAGTATATGAGAATGCATGACGACATTCACGGCTTCCCCGAGAAGGTAACCTTCCAGCTCAACGATACCCATCCCACTGTGGCGGTGCCGGAGCTGATGCGCATTCTGCTGGACGACTACGGCCTGGGCTGGGACGAAGCGTGGGATATCACCACCAGAACCTGTGCCTATACCAATCACACCATTATGGCTGAGGCGCTGGAGAAGTGGCCCATTGATCTGTTCCAGAGACTGCTTCCCAGAATTTATCAGATTGTGGAGGAGATCAACCGCCGCTTTGTGCGTCAGATCGAGGAGAGGTACTCCAATGTCTTCGGCGTGGATGTGCAGGAAAAGATCCGCAAGATGGCCATTCTGTACGACGGGCAGGTGAAGATGGCCCATATGGCCATTGTGTCCGGCTATTCCGTAAACGGCGTGGCAAGGCTGCACACCGAGATCCTGAAGCAGCAGGAGCTGAAGGACTTTTACGAGATGTTCCCCGAGCGCTTTAACAATAAGACCAACGGCATCACCCAGAGGCGGTTCCTGCTTCACGGCAATCCTCTGCTGGCCGACTGGGTTACGGCAAAGGTGGGCAACGGATGGATCACGGATCTTCCGCAGATCGGCAAGCTGAAGGGACTGGCGGAGGACAAGAAGGCGCGGACGGAGTTCATGGATATCAAATACCAGAACAAGCTGCGTCTGGCAGAGTACATAAAGGAGCACAACGGAGTGACGGTGGATCCCAATTCCATCTTCGACGTGCAGGTGAAGCGTCTCCACGAATATAAGAGACAGCTGTTGAATATTCTGCATGTGATGTATCTGTACAATGAGCTGAAGGCGAAGCCGGATATGGAGTTCTATCCCAGAACCTTTATCTTCGGCGCGAAGGCGGCTGCGGGCTACAGAAACGCCAAGCTCACCATCAAGCTGATCAACTCCGTGGCGGATGTGGTCAACAACGACGCTTCCATCGGCGGTAAGATCAAGGTAGTATTTATCGAGAACTATAACGTATCCAATGCGGAGATTATCTTCGCGGCAGCGGATGTGTCCGAGCAGATTTCCACGGCCAGCAAGGAGGCTTCCGGCACCGGCAATATGAAGTTCATGCTGAACGGCGCCCTGACGCTGGGCACCATGGACGGCGCCAATGTGGAGATCGTGGAGGAAGTGGGACAGGAGAACGCGTTTATCTTCGGCCTTTCCTCCGATGAGGTAATTCGCTTTGAGAACCATGGCGGTTACAATCCCATGGATATTTACTACAGCGATGCGGATATCCGCAAGGTGCTGGATCAGCTGGTAGACGGAACCTATTCCTCCGATAAGGAGCTGTTCCGCCCGCTGTTTAACTCGCTGTTAAACACCCTGAGTACCTCCAGGGCAGATACCTACTTTATCCTCAAGGACTTCAAGCCCTATGCGGAGGCACAGAAAAAGGTGGAGGCCGCTTACCGGGATCAGGAGAACTGGGCAAAGAGCGCCATCCTCAATGTGGCCTGCTCCGGAAAGTTCACCTCCGACAGAACCATTCAGCAGTATGTGGATGAGATCTGGCATCTGGATAAGGTCACAATAGAGGTGTAAAAAACAAAAAACAGATACGAAATCGGGAAGGCCCGGGTTCGGCAGACGAAAATGTCTGCCGGATCCGGGCTTTTTCGTGGGTTCGGCGGATGGGACATGCTCCGGAAAGTGTCCCATTTGTACCGTTTGGAACAAAACAAACAGATTTTTGAACAAAACAGTCGATAAAAGGCGCCTTTATTGAAAAAGAAAATGGGAAATAATATAATCGACGATAGAAAGCACATATTTTGACTTTATATGGCGGGTGGACATCAGATGAAAACAGACATTCTTTCTTTGAAAAGTCTATATCGGTTTCTGACGATCAACGATTATCCGGTGTATTCAGGAGGAATTATCACAAAGAAAAACCACAGAGGTCTCACCCTGACAAGGTTCTGGCAGGAAAATATTCTGTATGACTTTCGGGACCGCAGATGCGGCAGACAGATCTGGAGAAGCGGACAGGGCCGGAACCGTTATATTTCTGATATCTGCAACCGCAGCCGGCGTCTGGGCTGTTACGGCGAATACGCGGAGGAACTGTGCGACGCTGCGGACGGGAAAACAGTGCTTCGGCAGATACAGCAGTTTATGAGTGCATTGACTCAGCGGAATTATAATTATGAAATCTTTTGTCAGAAGCTGCCGGCTTACATCCGGCTTCTGGCGGAATGGGACGATAGCTTTTCCGGGGAGGCGAACCGCTTTTTCACGGAGGCATTGGCAAAGGAGCAGAAATTTGCCCGCCAGGGAAGTGAAGGGCGGGCTTTTTATTGCGGTTGGTTTCTTGCGCTGCTCATGCTCCATGCGTTGTCGGGAAACGGGGAAGGGGAGAGCGCTCTGAGCGGGCTCAGGGCAGATTCCTCCCTCTCTCTGGAAGCGCTGGATCTTGCCCGTCTGGAAAGCAATACGGAAAAAAAGAAAGAGGTTACCTGGCTTACCGGCAAAAACAGTGAGCTCTGCTGTACGCCGCTGTCCCAGCAGCACTTTTTCGGACGGGAGGAGGAGCTGTTTGAACTGCGGGAGATGTTGGTCCGGGGCGGAAAATATCTCATCAGCGGCATGGGCGGAATCGGCAAGACAGAGCTGATGCGGCAGCTTCTTTGGTGCTGTGAGGAGGAAGGACTGGCGGATTATATCTGCGTTGTCCAGTATGAGGGGAGCCTGATGACCAGCTTTGTAAAGGCATTTCCCGGGATACACGGCACAAACGCGGAGGATAATTTTGACGAGATCCTGGAGCGCATCCGGGTTCATGAAAAGGAACGGGTACTGATCGTCATTGACAATATGAACGAATATGAGGAGGAATCCCTGGCGGCGCTGGAGAGGCTGCCTGCCACGATCTTTATCACCTCCAGATTCCAGGAGCTGAAGGGCTTTGCCGTGTACCCGGTTCGCTTTATTGACCGCAATGCGGGAAAACTGATTTTCCGGGACAATTACGAAAGGACGCTGACGGCGGAGGACAAACACGCGCTGTCGGAAATCCTGAAGGATGATATCTGGCGGCATACCCTGACCCTGCGGCTGCTGGGGCGCGCTGCGGCAGCCAGAGGCTGGGCCGTAGCCGAGTTAAAGAGTCTGACGGAACAGGGAGGGCTGCCCACATCTGCCCGGGAGCAGGGGATTTACGGAACCCTGCAGCAGATGTATCACAGGATGTATCAAAAATCTGCCCCGGGGAGACAGAACGGGCTGCTGCGTGTGTTTGCGGTGCTGCCCTGTCAAAGCTATACGGCGGAGTTTGCGGAGCGGTTTCTGGCGGGCCTGGCGGATGAGGATATGACGGTGGAGAAGGAGCTGGAAAGATTATATGTGGTGGGGCGTCTGGAAAAGCGCGACCACGGATATTCCATGCATCCCTTCATGGCCGAGTGCGTGCGCAGCGGCGGCGTGCGGGAGAAGGACATTACCCCCTTTGTGGAGGCGGTGTACGGCGCCTGGCGGGATGCCCACAAGGGATTTCAGATAAAAAATGTGCTGGATATGCTGATGGACTGGGGAAAGATGCGGGGAAGAATGGATGAAAAGCTCTTGAAGACCATGCAGCTTATTCCCCCGCTGGTGCTGTGTCTGACCGGGAAATGCAGCAGAATGCTTTCCGAGCTTGTACTGATCGCATACGGGATCCGGTATAACTGCATAGGAAGCTGCAGGGTCGAGCAGAAGCAGCTGGAGCTGGCCGGACGGAAGCTGGCCGGACTGAATGAGGACGCAAAGCTTGTGCTCTGTGTTTTGCAGTGTATGTACGGATGCAGTCATTTGACGGAGCTGGAGAGAGAATGTGCCCTCCTGTTGGAAAGCCCGGCCGTGGGCAGACGGGAGAAGGCGCTGCTCACCTGTCAGCTGGGGCTGATGTATTACGAAAGCGGCAGTCAGGAAAAAATGGAGCGGATGCTGGCCCGGCTGGACGCGTACAAGGATCTGGAATATGTCCGGGAAACAGCCTGTGTTTTACATGCTTGGGCGGCGAGACAGCAGGGGAATGTTCAAGACTATGAGGAATGGCTGCTCAGAGGATACGAGGCCTGTAGGGAAGAAGGGCATGAAAAAGGGCAGGTCATGAGAGAGATTCTGACCGCGTTTGCAGGCCATTATTATTCCGGCAGGCAGTTTGACAAAGCGGAACGTTACCTGCGGGAATTTGAAGATAATTTCAAAGAACAGCCCGGGATACATATCCGTATCATGCTGTTGGTTTACCGGGGCGGACTGGCCATGTACCGGGAGGACGAAGGATTTGGAACGGAGCAGCTGGGGGAGGCGTGCAGGCTGGCGAGAAACCTCTGCCCGGGTGCGGACAACAGCTTTTACATAGCGAGCCTGGGGGAGTTTGCCATGGCCTGCAACAAGGCGGGCCGCAGGGAAGAGGCGGAAGAGAGCTATCAGCGGGCCATTGTTTTGTTGGAACATAAGCCCGGCCATGAGTTTGACAGATTCCGGATGATTAATAATATGAGCGTTATGTATCTTGACTGGGAGAAGCCCGGGAAGGCGCTGTTCTGGCTGGAGGACGTCCGTCCCTTTGCCTGCGAGATAGGCGGCCTGGGATTTGCGGAGAGCAGCTACAATCTCTCCCGGGCATGGCAGCAGCTGGGAGACCGGGAAAAGGAGCTTCAGTATCTGAAGGAGGCGGCTCCGCTGCTGGAGCAGTATTACGGCGGCGAGCATCCCAAGGTGAAGGATGCCAAGCGAAGATTGACGAAATCCCTGCGTGGGGGGGGTAAAATGAGGATGCCCTATGCAGAACTGTGGAAAAAGGATAAAGCAGGAGGAAGGACCGGGTTATGAAAAGCAGAGTTCTGGTTTACAGCGGGAACAGACATTTCCTGAACTGTTTCAGCAATTATATGATGGAAACCGGCAGCACAAGGTTTGACTGTCGGTTTGTCTCGGACGCCGCACAGGCGGCAGCATTTCTGAGCGGACAGGAGACGGATCTCATTCTGGCCGACGAGGTTTTTTTCCGGGATAACGTTTGCCCTGACGATACGGTGGGGCTTTGCATCTCCAACAGAACCCGGGCGGAGGAATCCGGGGGCCGGTATGAGCTGAATATTTATCAGCGGGGAAGGGATATTCTCGCGGATATGGAGAAACTGCTGGGGATTGCCAGAGGAACCGCCTCCCCGGGGGAGCGGAAGGGGATGAAGGTCGTGGTGTTCTATTCGCCCCAGGGCGGCGGGGGAAAGACCACTCTGGCTTACGCCTGCGCCCTGCTCTGTGCCAGGAAGCAGACCAGCGTATATCTGAATCTGGAGGAGTTTGGCTGTACGGAGCATCTGTATCAGGCCGCATTTCAGACGGGGATGGAGGAAGTGCTGGAGGCCATCAAGGATGGCCGGGACGCCGGAGCGGTTCTCTCGAATGCCATGACGAAGGAGGAACGGAATGTAACCGTTCTGCCGGTTTTTCAAAATTACCGGGATTATGCGGACATGACGGCGGACGAAACCATGGTTCTTCTGGAAGGTTTGCGGGAGGTGAACGGCACCGGTTATCTCTTTGTGGATATCTCAGGAGGGCTGACGGAGAAGAACAGGCGTCTTCTGGAGCAGTGTGACATCAGCTTCTGGGTGTTTGACGACAGCCCTGCGGGCAGAGGGAAGCTGAAGCGGATTCGGGAGGACAGGAGCATACAGAGGGAGGCCTTTTTCGGGAAAGCCTTTTTTGTGGTGAATAAGTGCCAAGCCAGGGAGGAAGACGCCTCCGCCCTGCGGCTGCCCTATTCGGAAAGCCTGCAGAAGGATAAGCCCCTGGATCTGGTACTGTCCGGAAATCAGGACTTCTTCCGGGGCTGTGGTAAAATGGTTTCTTTTATTGACGACGGAAGGTAAGCCGATTTCCGGCTCCGGCAGGGAGGATTGATATGGCAGATTTTTCAATGGAAGTTCTGGAAGAGGTAATGCAGAAGACAAAGCGCTGTCTGGAGAGCCGCAAGGACATCACGGACGATGAAATCCGGGATACGGCCAGGGGATTTCTGGAGGAGGTGATTGCCTCCGGCAGAGTGGACTATCTGAGCGTGGTGGAAAAAAAGGAAATTGCGGATCAGGTGTTCAACTCCATGAGAAAGCTGGGGATTCTGCAGCCGCTTCTGGACGACAAGAGCATTACGGAGATTATGATCAACGGTCCGGAGCATATTTTTATCGAGAAGGACGGCCATCTGTCCGAGACGGGAAAATGCTTTAAGGACAAAAAGGAGCTGGAGGATATCATCCAGAGGATCGTGTACCGGGTAAACCGCACGGTGGACTCCGCAAATCCCATCTGCGATGCCAGACTGGAGGACGGCTCCCGGGTGAATATCGTGCTGGCGCCCATCGCCCTGAACGGCCCCACCGTGACCATCCGAAAATTTCCGGAGAAGGTAATCAGTTTTGAGGATCTTATCCAATGGGGAGCCATTTCCGGGGAGGCGGCGGACTTTCTGAGAAGATGCGTGGAGGCAAAATACAACATCTTCGTCAGCGGAGGCACGGGCTCCGGAAAAACCACCTTTTTGAACGCGTTATCCAATTTTATTCCCTCGGACGAGCGCATTATCACCATAGAGGACTCGGCGGAGCTGCAGATCCAGAGTGTGAAAAACCTGGTGCGCATGGAGACCAGAAATGCCAATACGGAGGGAAAAGGAGCCATCACCATCCGGGATCTGATCAAGTCCTCCCTGCGTATGAGACCCGAGCGGATTGTGGTGGGTGAGGTCCGCGGCGCGGAGGCGCTGGATATGCTGCAGGCCATGAATACGGGCCATGACGGCTCGCTTTCCACCGGTCATGCCAATTCTCCCAAGGATATGCTCTCCAGGCTGGAGACCATGGTGCTCACCGGGGCTGATTTCCCCATAGAAGCCATCCGGCAGCAGATTGCATCTGCCATTGATCTGGTGGTGCATCTGGGGAGACTCAGCGACAAGTCCAGGAAGACACTGAACATTGTGGAGCTTCTGGGGTATGAAAACGGGGAATATGTGCTGAATCCCCTGTATGAATATGTAATCGACGGGAAGGACGAAAAGGGGAAGCTCACGGGAAAGCTGGTTTGCCGGGGCGAGATGCAGAACACTCACAAGTTTGAAATGTCGGGCGTTGCCGGCAAGGCCGGCAGATAAGCCATGAACCGGCAGACAATTTTGGAAGAGGTATGGAAGTGAAAGAAAAGAAGGAAAAGGCTGTAAAAGAAAAACCGGTCAGGAAAAAGAGGACGGAAAAGGAAAGCGCCGCCGCGGAGCAGACGAATAACGGAGCGGTCAACTATAATGTTTATCACATGTCCAAGGGCGAAAAGCTGCTCTATATCCTGTTGGCGGGAGCCCTGCTGTATGGGCTGGGGTACATATTTTATCAGAACGTAATTATTTCGCTGCTGTTCTCCCTGCTGGCCCTGAAATATCCGGCCATTCGGACCAAGGCGATTATCCGCAAGCGGAAAAGGCAGCTCACCATGCAGTTCAAGGATATGCTGTACAGTCTGTCCTCCGCGGTGAGCGCGGGAAATTCCGTGGAGCGTGCCCTGGTGATCGCCAGGGACGATATGGTGAGCCAGTACGGTGAGAGCAATGTGTTTATCGTGCAGGAGCTGGAGCTGATGGTCAGCAGAATCTCCATCAATCTGAACATAGAGGATGTGTTTGCGGACTTCGCGGAGAGAAGCGGCCTGGAGGATATCAGAACCTTTGCCGACATCTTTGAGGTGGCCAAGCGAACCGGCGGAAATCTGGTGCAGATCATCCGGCAGACCACGGATGTGATTGCGGATAAGATTGAGGTGGAGACAGAGATCGACACCGCCCTGTCCGGAAAAAAGATGGAGCAGAAGGTGGTCACGGTGATGCCCATCGCACTGACGCTGTTTATGACGGTGTCAACGGACGGATTTATGGATCCTATTTTTAACACCCTCAGCGGGCGTCTGGTGGCTACGGTGGCCCTGGCGATGATTCTGGCGGGGGCGCTGTGGTCCAATTCCATCACAAACATAGAAATCTGAGAAAGCGAAAAGAGGAGACAGGGGATGGCAGAGATCAGTACATCGGCAGTAGTCATTCTGTTTGCCGTGGTGGCAGCGTTTGGGCTGCTTTATGAAAAGGGGAAAAAGAAATATCAGGGTTATCTCGCCCCGCTGGATAAGAAGGAGTTTCCCATGCGGGATTTCCTGCCGGTGGGATTCGCGCTGATGGATGTGATCAGATATCAGTACAATACGGCGTTTGACCGGAAGAACAGAAAATTTTTAAAGGAGCTGTACGACCCGGAGTATGTGGAGTTTTATCTGAGGGTCTACTGGGCTTTGGCCTGCGCATACGCCATGATCGCCCTTTTGCTGGGAGCCATGGTGAACCTTGCCATAAACGATCCGGCAGTGGGGCTGTTAATCGGTCTGGGGCTGGGGGTCATCCTGCCGTTTTTCACCATGAAGGATCTGGAAAACAAGGTGCAGAAGAGGCATACCGCTATCGCGATGGATATGCCGGAGCTGGTCAACAAGATTGTGATCCTGACAGGAGCAGGACTGAATCTTCAGGGGGCTCTGTACAAGATTGCCACAGAGATGCGCAGCGACAGGATTCTGTATCAGGAGCTTGCCCACGCCATGTCTATCATCGACGCCGGGGAGTCCGCGGACGCAGCTTTTGATTATATGAGTATTCGATGCAATATGGCCCAGATGCGAAGGTTCTGCGCCATTATCATTCAGAATATCCACAGGGGAGGAACCGATGTCTCCAGCGCGCTGAAGGGAATCGGAGACGAGCTGTGGGCGGCCAGAAAGGCCATGGCGCTGCGGGTGGCGGAGGAAGCGTCTACCAAGATGCTGTTTCCCATGATGCTGATGCTCTTCGCAGTGATTTTGCTTGTAGTAGCCCCTGCTGTTTCGGGCATGCAATTATAAAAAGGATATGAAGGAGGAAAAAAAGATGAGTATGTGGAAGGAATTCTGGTCGGAGGAAGACGGAATGAGCACGGTGGAGATTATTTTGATCATCGCGGCACTGGTCTGCGTGGCACTGATCTTCAGAAAGGCCATTGTGGGTTTTGTGCAGAATGCCATCGCATCCGTGTTCGGTGAGGAGACCACCGGCGGAACCAGCGTTACGGATCCCGGAACAGGAACCTGAGAAGGAAATCCGTAAAACAGACAGAAGCCATGTGTGAGGGGCTGCCGGGGCAACAGCCGGCAGTCCCCAACACAGACAGGGAGATCCTGACAGAGCAGACGGAGTCAATGTTCGTCACAGACGGACAAAGGGTGGAATAAGTGAGCACGAAGAAAAAGAAAGATACAAAATGGATATGGATAACAGGGGCTGTCGCCGTATTATGTGTACTGTTGGTGGCGGTGCTTGTGGTCTCGGGCGGAAATTCCGGCAGGCGGCTGCAGGAGCAGCTGCGGCTGGGGGAGAAATACCTGACAGAGCTGGACTACGAGCAGGCCATTGCGGCTTACAGGGCAGCCATTGAGATAGATCCCAAGTGTGAGGAGGCATATCTTGGCCTGGCGGATGTATATGTGGCCAAGGGCGAACCGGAGCAGGCAGCCGTTGTGCTGCAGACAGGATATGAGGAGACCGGTTCCCGGACGCTGCAGAATAAGCTGGAGGAGGTCAACGTGCTGGTGCAGCAGGCCCAGGGAGATTCCGGGGCGGCAGACGCCGACGGTACTGCCGGCCAGCCCGGGGCGGATGGTGAGGTTCCGGGGGAAGACGGAAATTTGCCGGAGGGCGACGGGTCTCAGGGAGGCGAAGGAGATATACCGGAGGGCGGGAACCCGGGTGACGGGGTATCCCCGGAGGGAGAAAACGGTGGTCAGTCCGGGGACAATCCGTCGTCAAACCAGCCTGCGGAGTTTACGCAGTGGGTGGACAGTCTTTATGAACGCCTGATGAACGATTTGTATGATGACATATGGAATGAAATAGCGGCAGACCCCGACGGCTTTTTGGAAAAGTGCAGGCCCTATGAGGATGTGGACTGGAAAATCTGGGATTACGAAGCGGGATACAGGCTTTACACCAGCGACGGAAAGATGCTGGGGGTGGTGGCTTATGATGATGAAGCGATAGATACCGGGGAAGCGTTTCGGCATATCCACCTGTTTTATTGCCCCCATGACGGGGAGGAAGACGAGTACTGGCACGAGGGCGGATTTGAAGCTGTGGGATATGGGGACCGGGAAGTAACCTACAGCACCAGGGAAGACATTATACCATCGGGCTGGTTTGACGGGACAACAGGACATTACTATACAGATGAACTGGAGGATTACGTCCTGGAGGGGGAGGACTACCTGTTTGAGGTATGGCACGCCTGAGGAACGCTGATGAAATTATCGTTTTCTCAGAGCTTTCGTCAGATGTACCCGGAATATGTCGTTCGGCAGATAAAAGGACAGGATCAGAATGGAGTAAGGCTACATGAAAAACAGAAAAAAAGGTTCCCTCACAGCAGAGGCCACCATCGTACTTCCGGTAGTTATCTTTGTCATCATGATCGTCATCCGGCTGTGCGTCCTGCATTACCAGAATGTGGTGATCTCGGCGGAGGCCATGGGGGTGGCGAGCAGGACGGCGATCCACTGGCAGTCCCTGGGGACGGATAATCCCGCCGTGTTTGGGGATGCGGGCACAGCCAGAGAATGGATCACAGACGACAGTTTTCTGGAGCACAACCCTTATCAGAGCCTGGTGGAATTGTTTAACGGCAGCGGCACTGTGCGGAAAAAACTGAACAATGCAACGACTTATGCCGCAAAGGTGATGAATAAAACCCCCAACCTTCTGGGGGAGGACACACGGGTTACGGGTGTGGAGGTACAGCGGCAGCATGGATTTTTGCAGAATTACATCGTGGTCACGGTGACCAGGAAGAACGAAAACCCGCTGGGGTATCTCTATGAGAAGCTGGGGATGACTTCCCCGGATGAGCAGAAGGTGACAGCGAAGGCGGTCCAGCAGGACACCACGGAATTTATGAGAACCTTCTCTCTGCTGTACGATATGCTGCAGGGGGAGTTCTCCCATTAGACAGGAAATGACGGCGAAGTCCCGGCCGGAATGAGGCAAGCTGCTTTTGGGGATGTAGTGCAAAGAACAGCCTGGCAGGAGGAGAAGATACAATATTATGATGCGGCATGTGTTTTATATGAAAAGGAGTGCAAAAGGGGCGATCAGCATTTTTCTGATCCTGATTTTTGTGGCAACCTATGTGATTGCGGGGCTCCTGGTAGACGGCGGCAGATATCGCATGGCCAGAGTGATGGCGGAATCGGCGCTTGACAGTGCAAATCAATCCATACTCAGCTATTATAATCAGATGCTCTATGACCTGTACGGGCTGTTTGCAGTGGATTCGGACAGTATCACCACGGAACAGATTGCCGGTGTACTGGAGGATTATGTGTCCCATACCCTGCAGACCGCAGACATAAACTATGACGAATACTCCACGGGGCTGACCAACTGGCTTCTGGAGGGAAGCTGGCAGCCGGGGGAGGATACGCAGTATTTCAATGATTATGACTTTCAGATTGAAGTCAAGGATGCAGGAAGCAGCGTGACCCTGGCCAGCACGGACTATGTGGAAGATCAGATTGTAGAGTATATGAAGTACCGTGCTCCCATAGAGATGGTGACGGGGGCGGACAGTTTTCTGGGCAAGCTGAAAGGAATCGTGGAGATCAAGGACCGGCTTGTGGCCATACAGGATCAGATCTCCATCACCAACAGCTATAAGGACGTCTTTCAGGCCGGTGCAGAACTGATACAGGAGATCAACTCCTTCAACGAGGATATCATCGCTTTCTGCAACAATCCCCTTGAGCCACAAAGCTTCCGGCAGGAAATGGTGCAGGGAGTGGCGGGCGGCAGCTATCAGATGACCGGAGAGAAGGACGACCAGGGGAATTATAATTTGGAAAATGCGGCGGATCTGTACGAACTTTCGGGAAAATCCTTCGACGAAAAGCTGGAGGAGATCGGAGGGTATACCATGGAGCAGAAGGGGACAGAGCCAGTGGATCCGGAGGAAGCCGAGGAGACGGGAGTGACGGAGAGACCGGTATATGAGACGCCGGAAGAGTTAAAGCAGCGTCAGGCGGATGCCTATCAGGAGGCAAAGAAAGCTTTTCTGGAAAGTCTTGACCCTCTGTTTCGCAATGCCGAAACCCTGCACCACAGGGCAAATGCCCTGCGGGATCAGGTGGAGGTTGTGAACAATCAGTATAACGCCTATATCGAAGCGCTGGAGGCGGAGCTGAGCCTTCACGGAGACAACGAACAGTATAAGACGGTGTATGAGCCGGAGATTGCCCTGGCAAAGAGCAGCTGCGGCGAGATTCTGAAGGGCATAGATCTGATTCTCAGCTCCAGACAGTTTACCAACGAGCTGGAGAAGCTGGGAAGCGGCAGCGACCGGTCTGCTTTTGAGACCGGGTTGGAGGGTCTCATCGATCACCGGCTGAACGGCGGTTCCTCGTCGGATTTAAAATCTGCGTTGGCAGCCGGTGAGAGCGGCAGTTGGGCCGGCGAGACGGTATATCTGTACTTCCAGGCGGCACAGGATAACCTGCGGTCGCTGATGAGCGAGGTCAGCTATTATTATAAATGCCATAAGGCGGAGGCGGATCTGATCGAGGGGGATCAGGAGATCGACTCGGAGCCCGACGTCAACAAAGAGGAAGAAAACAAGATCACGCCGAAGGATCTGAATGAAGAGAATCTGGCAGTGGCTTACACCCATGGGGACCCGGGAGGGTTTGAACAATATTTTAAGCTGGACAGCAAGGTCAGCGCGGAGAACTCCACCATGATTATGGAAGCCGGGCTTGCGCTGGTCAGAATGCTGGAGGACGTGCTGGAAGGCGTGCGGGACAATCTTTATGTGAATGAGTACATTTTAGCCACGTTTCCCAATGTAGTGATGGCAAAGGATTTGCCGGATGATCTGACGCAGCTGCAGCAGAGGCGGTTTGACGCGGAGCAGATTGCCACGGTGGCCGGGGTGGAATACCTGCTCATCGGCGGCACGGATTCCAGTTTGAATGTGCTGGGTGTGGATGCGGAGCTGTTGGGCGTCCGATCCATCTTCAACACGGTGGCCATCTTTACGGACACAGCCAAACGGCATCAGGCCCTCACCATTGCCACTGCCATATCCGGGCCCTACGCACCACTGGTAAGCATCGTACTGCTGATAGCCTGGGCGCTGGCGGAGTCCGCGCTGGACGTGGTGTCCTTAAAAAACGGGGAGGATGTGCTCCTCTTTAAGACGGGAAAGGACTGGCAGTTCAGTGTGGAAGGGGCGGTGAACAAGCTGGTGGACGTTGTTGTGGATGCGGCGGTTGACGGTGTGATGGATATTCTGAGCAATATTCACTCTCAGCTGGAGGACACTGCAAACGGAGCCATCTATGAGGTGTTCAACGGGGTCTCCGGGGCAAGAGATCAGCTGGTGTCGTCGGCTGTTTCCACGGCCAGCGGCAAGGTGAAGGATCTGACCGGGCAGATGGTGGAGAACAGCGGAGGCGACGCGGCCTGCAGCGCCATAATGAACACGGTGAACGGCACGTTTGACGCCGCGTTGGAGAACGTACAGAACCGGGTGACAGACTGGAGCGACGAGCTCATCAATGACGGTCGGGACTATGCCGTGAAGGTGGTAAACGAATCCATGGATAAGGTCTTTGACAAGGCGGAGAGCGTTATAGAAGAGCAGGCGGAAAAGCTGTCTGATAAGGTCAAAGAGAGCATTAAAGGAAAAATTCCAATTGATAAGACGGGCAATACAGGCCTTTCCCTGGGGGTTACCCTGAATTATGAGGACTATCTGCGGATTTTTCTGCTGATGATGAACCAGCAGAAAAAAGTGGAACGCATTCAGTCTCTGATTCAGGCCAATATGATTCAGGGTGGTTACGAGAATTTCCGGATGGAGAACAGCGCCGTGGCGGTCTGGGCGGATATGGAATGTGAGATCCGCTATCTGTTCATGACCAACGCGATTCTGCCGGAGGGTTTGAAGCGGCAGGGAAGAATGCAGTTTGAAGTGCACAGCGCGCTGTCCTATTGATTTTTTACGCGATAGGAAACTGTGTCGCGGCGGAATGGAGATTAGTATGAAGAGCAGAAATGCGGAAACAAACAGTTCCGAAAAAAGGCGGAAGGGCGCGATCACGGTGGAGGCGGTGATCGTGCTCCCGCTCTACATACTGGTAATTTTGTTTATCATCAACTTTTTAAATATATCTTTCCTGCAGCTGGCCATCCAGCAGGGACTGAACAATGCGGGCAGAACGTTGTCCCAGTACGGCTATGCCCTGGATGTGGCGGTGGGGATCGAAACCATAAATTCAAATCAAGTGGATGCAAACGTGGCCACCGTGGGGCCGGTAGTTGACACCTTTCAGGAGATATCGGGAGACATCGGGGATCTGTTTCAGGATTTTTCCTTTGCCAGGGTTCCTTCCGTTCTGGAAAAGGGAAAGCAGCTGGGGGAGCAGGTGAAGACGATGGCCTCGTCCCTGAAAAGCATTACCGGAGAGGACGTGGTATCCTATCTGCTGACCACCGGTGCGGAGACCGGTATGTCCATGCTGGTGGAGTACACGGTGGACGAATATCTGGCGGAGATGAAGGTGAACCGGAATATGCTGGACGGCAGGATCCGTTATCGGGTCTGTATGGATGACGATACACAGGACATTGTGCTGATCGCCACCTATCGCTATCAGTCGGGTATGTTTTCTCTTTTTACGGATGGTATCGACATGCGGCAGGTGGTGGTGATCCATCCCTGGATCGGCGGCAAGACCCAGGGGATCCGGCAGAAGTAAAATACTTCGTATTGCCCGCACGGAAAGATTGGCAGGCAAATCACCCTCTTATAAAGCGGGCAGACGAAAAGTCTGCAGAGACGGACGAAAGGGAACAGACAGGCAGGGGACAGACGAAATGCGGTATATGATGGCGGGAATGCTGGGACTTGGAATCGGAGCGGGAAATGTTTTTTTGCTGCTGCTTATGCAGAAAAAGGAAGCCCTGCCGGTATTTGAAAAAAAGGAAATTTATCGGAGTCTGCCTTTCTGGCTGGAGACGGTGGGTATGCTGCTGGTGGGGGTCTATTTTATGTGGCTGATCGAGGAGTGGGGATATATCCTGGGGGTGCAGCTTTTGCTTGCGGGATATCTTGTGCCGCTGAGCATCGTGGACTGCAGGTACAGGCAGCTGCCGGATCTGTTCCATGTGGTATATGGGTGTGTGTTTGTGCTGTACAAAGTGTTTGCGGGGAGCTGGCATGATCTGCTGAACGGAGCCGTGGCGGCAGTGTGTATTCTGCTCTTTTTCGGTGCGGTACATCTGGTGAAAAAAGATCAGCTGGGGCTGGGAGATCTGAAGATGCTTTGCGTGTGTGCTTTTCTGGCGGGCATGCCGGGAATCGTTTACATTTTTTTCAGAGGGCTTGTGGTTGCGGCGGTTTACAGCGTGATACAACTGATACGACATAGGGCGGAACTGAAGACCGAATACCCGCTTGCGCCGTTTTTACTGGTGGGGGTATTGGTGTGAAGTGCGAAGGGTGCTTCTGAGGTTTTGTCTGCGGAATTATGGAGGTTGATATGAAGCAGCAGAAGGGAAGCAGAGGGATATTTGCGGCAGCGGGAATCACCGGAGTGATCTGTATCGTGCTGGTCTCGGTTCTGGTCGTTACGGGAAGAGGGACGGATGGGAAGCTGTCCGACCTGCTTGCCCTGGGGGAAAAATATCTGTCTGAACTGGATTATGAGCAGGCCATAGCCGCTTATCGGCAGGCCATCGAGATTGATCCCAAGTGCGAGGATGCTTATCTGGCGCTGGCGGAGATTTATGTGGCGCTGGAGGATTATCCGGCGGCCAGAGAGATTCTGGAGGAGGGTGTCAGCCAGACCGGGGCGGAGGCGCTTTCGGTTCAGCTGGCGCAGGTGAAGGAAAGCTATGGGATGCCCTGGCAGGATGGGGAACCTGCGGAAGGGGAGGAAGCTTCTGCCGGCAGCAAAGATGCGGATACCTCTTCGGAAGACGGGACTGATGAGGACGGCATCCTATATTACGAGGATGGCACTTACGGAAAAACAGAGTACGATGCGGACGGAAACCCGATCAGGGAAGATATTTATTTCGAGGACGGAACATTGTATCGTTATCTGGTCTATACCTATGAGGACGGCGTTGTAAAGGTTACCTTTTATGACTGGGACGGAACCGTGGATTACTCGGAGGTTCGGGAACAGGACGCCGGAACGGGCCGCAGGAAGATTACCCGTTATGATGAAAACGGTGAGCTGGAGTATATCAGCGAGTATGATGAAAACGGAATTATGCGGAAGGAAATCTGGTATTACAGTAACGGGGAGATCTATGAAAATGAGTACGATGAGGAGGGCAATCTTTTCAGGAGCGTAAGCTATCGGGATGGCGGGATCATGACAGGCATGGAGGAGTATGACAGTAGGGGCAACAAACTGAACAGTTATTACTATGACAGCAACGGAAGCCGCTGGGGATATGAGTATGAATATGACGATGAGGACAGGCGGATCAGGGAGACGACCATCAACTCGGACGGCAGCATAGACAGAATTTTGTTATCCGAGTATGACCAGCGGGGCAACTGTGTCAGGGAAACGACCTGTGACGGCGACGGAACCGTAAGGCGCACCGTGGTGCATGAGTATGGGGATGACAGCCGGGACGGGGCGGGCGCCACAAAGAGCACGATTTACCATGCGGACGGTACGCTGGATTATTATACCATTTGGCAGCATAATGAGAGCGGTCAGGTCATCGGCGGCACCGATTACAACCCGGACGGCACCTTAAAGGAACTGCCTTAAAGATAAGGGAAGTACAGCAATGGAAAGCATGACAGAAAATAAAGTGTAGAAGAGAGGATATTAAAAATGCAGGAACAGAAGCCAAAGAAGAAGCCCCTTGTCATTGCGGGCATCGTGATCGGTATCTTGCTGGCGCTTGGCATTGGAGCAGGTGTGACTTATGCGCGGAACACCCCGGAGCGGAGGCTGGAGAGACAGCTGGAGCTGGGACAAAAATATCTGGAGGAAATGGATTACGAACAGGCGGTTGCGGCTTACCGTGCGGCATTGGAGATCGACCCCAGATCCACGGAGGCATACCTGGGCGGTATCCGTGCCTGTGACGGTATGGGTGACGGCGCCGGTCTGGAGGAATTCTATGCACAGGCCCTGTCTGCAGTGGAGGAGCTGGAGCCAGAGCAGCTGGAGGCACAGCTTGAGAATGTGGTGCAGATCGTAGTTTATGCGGATAAGGCCTACCCGGAGACGCCGGAACAGGCAGTTACAGCCCTGGAGAGGGGATATGAGCTGACCGGAGGAAACGATCAGGTGACGGATGCCCTGGTGGACGGATATCTGAATCTGGCAGAACTTTTGCAGAACGAAAAGGACTATGAGGGGGAGCTTTCCCTGTATGACACCATACTGGAGCTTCGCC
>ERZ779624.205-NODE-205-length-22010-cov-8.210157_pt1 | contig 22010 bp, 28 predicted proteins | sample MGYA00514190_ERZ779624 | MGnify/ENA primary metagenome ERZ779624 (study PRJEB29562, sample SAMEA4376706) | mouse gut metagenome | isolation source: Cecum | study: EMG produced TPA metagenomics assembly of the A DSS colitis mouse model was used to assess the... | reverse complement strand
GACTGGTTCAAGCTTCAGCGTCATAACCGTGTGTCTGTGTACCTGTTTTCCCAGATCATACCTACCTCATCAATAAAAAGAATGGATTCCTCCGGCAGATTATAACGGCCAATGTCGGCTACGTCAAAGGTTCGACAGCCGGGAATGTCAATGGTGCTATAAACCAGACGTCCCTTCTTCAAATAGTTCTGGGACAGCTTTGTAATAAGAGTGGTCTTGCCAGAGCCTTTCTTGCCGAAGACCATGATAAGCTTGTAGGGATTCAAAAACTTACGGGTATAAATCACAAAGGTAGCCGCAAAAGGGAACAGGGCAAGAATCAAGTAATGATACCAACTCACAGACTCACCTCCTGAAAATATGGCCGAACAGGCGCATAAGGTAAGAGCCACAGCAGATAACCAAAGTAATCAAAACCAACGGAAGCAGAGCAAACAGGCACTCCGGCGTTGTGAAATAATCGAAAATCATTTGAAGCGCGCATTTCAAAAGTTCCATCCTTAACTACCTCCGCAACAATTACAATAACAGTTACAACAACCTGAAAAAGAATCCAAATCAGGGTCAGGAAAAAGAAATAACATGATAAAAACAATAAAAATGACAATAAAAGCATAAAAAACCCTAAGCCCAAAATATTCAGTTCGGCTAAAAAAAACAAGGCAAAGGAATAAACAAGAAACAACGAACAAAAAAGGAAAGACAAAAACACTATAATCACACAAAAAAGAAACCAAACCAGACAACATTTCTCCCTCCTTTCTCCTCCCCGGCTAAGCCGGGGAGGAAAAGACAATTTTAGACGCTGTGAAAGATTCTGAACAAAAAGCCCAAAGCCGCGCCGCACAGCATCAGCAGGAACATAGACAGAATCAGCGGATGAGCAAACATGAAGGATACAACAGAGCCCATAGAAGTAATGAGCCAGGTCAAAACTTCAGTTGCCATACCGAGTACCGCAGTGATGGATTCACCACCAGTTGAAGAAGCCGCAATAACATTCAGCATTTACATACCTCCTTTCCAAAGATTTTTTAACAGTATGCAGACTTTTTTCAGAATCGGCATACCTATGATAAAAGCGCCAAGGACACCCCAGGTGCCTATTTCGCGCCATATCATCTCAAACCAGTCAACCAAAGTACCTGTAAGGGCAAAAAGGCTATCGAACACGGCAGACACTCCTTACAAAGATCAAAACAAGATCAACAATGGCTTTCAGAATAATCACTCCATAGCACAGATAGATCACGGCCAGAAGCTCTACCGGAAGCGCCGGTATCAGGTCAGAAAAAAGATAGCTTACAAATTCAGACACATTAATCTCCTTTCTTGAAAACATAGAACAGGACAACTACAGCAACTGCCAGTATCAACCACAAAGTATAATGAATGCCAAGGGTAGGATAGCCGGAAAGGCAGTTGGTATAGAGCAAGGTATTTGCACCATACCGGACAGTGTAGGAATCCACCGGGGTTACCGTATAGCGGTACTGCCACTGACTGCTTGTGTTATAGCGATAGCGGTAATATTCCACTAAATAGCCATTCTCCACAGTGATCTGTGTTCCGGTGGTATGACACCTTGTGCCGTAGACCAATGTTCCGGCGTTGGAATCATCATAGGACACACGGTAAGCCACATATTTACAGAAAGGCTTACTATTTACCACGCGTTCCATTACATCAATCAGGGTGGCGGAAAGGTAAGCTTCCGCGGCATTGCCTGTGCCGGATGCAATCGCCTGAAGCTCGGAGGACAAAGCTTCATTGGACTCCGAAAGGGCGGAAATCTGCTCTTCCAGACTGGAAACAGAATCCACGAGAAGCTGTGTGCCGGGGTCATTCCCGGAAACCGTCTCCAGTTCCTCCACGGCATAGGAAGGGTATGTCACGTCCGGAGGTATCAGGGAATCATCACCAAAAAGGCTGTTACTGGATACCGTCAGCGTCATGACAAGGGGCAAAAAAAGATTCAGAAAAAACATGGCTACCTCCAATCAAGCATTTAATCAGCGCGGCACCGCACACAGTACCTGTGTGTTTCCACCTTGCCTTCACATCTGGGACAGAACAGGTAATGGTGCGCATACCAACGGGTAACGTCGTAAAAATATTCAACCTCCAGAACATCCTCTGTACAGGCAAACATACCGATCTCCTTACAGCAAGGGCACTGAATAAGTATGGCTTTTGAAAAATCAGTTTCAACTTTTACCCATTCCGGATTATCATGGTACAGCAAAACCGATCGAACCATACGGTCATAACTGGATTGCTTCAGGTCAGCCGGACAACCGGGAAAATCACAACGGGCACAGCCGGAGCGGGCAGTCTTCAGAAGCTCGGCGGAAGCCGAAAAGCTGAAGCCTGCAGGTGCTTCCGGTAAATCCTTTAACAGTGTAAGTTTATAGAAAACCATTATTTTAACCTCCCAGCGATTAAGAACAGCACCAAGGCTGAAAAATAGACAGCAAGTAACATGTGGCCGTAGGACACGCTTCCGATGAAGGGCAGACGGAACAGCAAGTCCATAAAGTCTTTAAATATGCCAATGATGGCATTGAAAAAGTCAAGCATAGATCACCCCCAGTGATTGATTATGGCTAAAATAATACTGATGGAGATAATAGCCAGAATAGGAACCGTGATAAAGGACGGAAAGTAAGCAAGCACGGAAGTAATTGCAACTAAGGCTTTCGGAACAGAGGTTATCACAAAGATCAGGTTCTGGAACAGCGTGATAACAAAATTTACAACCGTTTCAATAAATCCGGCTATGCCTTGAAAAAACTCTATCATTCCTCTAACGAATCACCCCCATGTCATTTATTTTTTGTATCGCTTGTTGTATATTTGAACAATCCAAACAGGATTATAATAATCAGAATCACATATCCGGCAGTGTACAGCATAGAAAATTCACCCATGGCGGCTATAATACCAGTAATGAAACCGCTTAAATACTGGATACCGCCAAGAACGCCTGCGGAAGGCTTCAGGGATACAATCATATCAATGGCACCAATGGCGTTGCCTGCAGATTCAAAAAGGTTACGTTCCGTTTCATCATAACTGCCCATGACGGAATCCAGTTCTGTTTTACTGGAATCCATAGTGCCTTTTCCATCAAAGTTTGTGAGAGCATCAGTCTGTTTTTCGGACTCCATAAGCTGGTCTTGTGCGGCCTGTTGTTGCTGTTGCATCATGGAGTCAAGGCGGTTATGAGTACCCACGTCGGCATTCGTACCGCCCTGATCCCTTATTTCACGCAATAAAGAATGCGTATTCAAGTCGGAAACAAGGTCAGCAACATTAGACCGACCGAAAGATATATTGTAATTAGTGCACTGCACCTTAACAGCAGGAAGCTGAACACCGGGAAGGTCATAATAAATCAAACCGGAACTACTACGGGAAGAAGAAGAACGCCGAAGAGGAACTTCTTTCCTCAGATCACCAATAGAAGTTGACGCTTTCAAGCCACCATATTGACTTGTGTATGTTTCAACAAGATAAGAATTGAGTGAACTCATATTCTTAACATAATGACTTGTATTTGAAACATTACCTGAGAATAAAGTAGAAGCAGTACCAGCAAACTTTTCTGTGTAAGCATCCTGTACAGTAGAATAACTTATAGTACGCTGATCACGAATCTGTGCCGTAGTCAAAGAACAAGAAATTTCGAATTCAACATAAATACCACCATAAGAATAATCAGTGACGATTTCTGACGTAATGCCACGACTCCAGAAATAAATATCGGAACGGCCATCATCGTATGAAAACTCGATTCTCTCATTACCAATAACCAGATATGCATCAGTAACACGCACACTAACGCCAGGAGCTAAAGCAGGATAGGGAAGACGAAAATTTATAGCATAATTCAAACGTGATGCATAATTATTTCCCAAACGGAAAGGAAATGAAACACGGTCATGAATTACCTGTCCGTCAGACATACGCATATTACCAATATAATCGTGGTCATTCTCAAGCGTTAAAGAACCATCAGCAGAAACAGACAAGGAAGGCACTGCCAGAGACAATACCAAGCTCATAATGAGTACAGACACCAGTTTTAATGCCTTCCTTCCTTTCTGCATTTGAATTTCCTCCTTTACTTTGATTTTGAAAGTGTACGTTCAGGCCGGGTTACTTGCGCTTCACTTCCATGTAGATCAGGTATGCGCGGCCGTTTACAATGTCGTAGTTTAAGGTAATCGGCTTACCTACGTCGCCGGGTTCAAGATAATTGTAGTAATCATCCGGAACAAACACGTTTTCCACGTTGACACCGTATGCACCACGCTGATTATCGCGTTCCGAACAAGGAGTAGCAATGTTCATCATACAGCAGTCGCGGCCTGCCTTACTCTTAAACCTTCTGTAACCCAATAATGTCTTTTCCATTCTTCTCTTTTCCTCTCTTTCTTTTCTTTGCTTTTTGAATGGGTTTCTATAGTAAAAGCTCTCGCTTTTTACTCTTAGGGAGAAAGGACGGGGAGGTTTTCCTCCTTTAAACCGTCCGTTGTCAGCGTTGACAAATGTTCCATTACTATGAGATAATGGTGGGGATTCCAGACGTTTCGCGGTCTGGTGGGTGTCCTGATTGAGGACATATTTAGAATACTACATCTTGCGCAAGATATCAATATACATCTTACACAAGAATTAATTAGAATTTTAATACATCTTACACAATATTACAAAAGGAGAATAAAATGGGAGAAAAATTCAATGCTGTAAAATACAAAAATGAGTATAACAAAGAACACTACGCAAGATTGAGCATACTAGTACCCCTAGAAGATAAAACCACTATAGAAAGTTACTGGAAATCAAAAGGTTATAAATCATTCAATGCATATGTAAACGATTTAATAAGAAAAGACATGAACGAAAATAAAGCAGATGTAAACATTGAGACAATCAACAATAATGACGGCGGCACAATCAATATTGGGAAATGATAACCTATGGTTTATCATTTTCTTCAGCAAGCCGATAGTCTTGCTTGCGCGCTCCGCTTGCAAAGTTCCCCTTCGGTCGACTCAGGGCTTCGCCCTAAGTACCCATGGGGGCGAAGCAAGTCAAGATATGCGGCAGGTGGGCTGACAAGACAAGTCACCCACCAAGACGGTTACCGCCTGCCAAGGTCAGGACGGGGGTCAGTAAGGGAAAGGGCAGTTTGCGGCGGTTTATCATAACGGGCTATTGGCAAGGTTGCGGCAAGCCGGGGCCCTCTAGGGCGGGTCAGTATCGCCGCCCGGAGGGCACCCGGCGATGAGTTTGTGCGGAGGGATTAAAGAGGGCTGCCATTTTCAGCAGCCCTTTCATTGCTCAGGCAAGCTCAAGCTGTGTATTACAATCCATGCAGGATATCCGGACTATCTTTGTAGCACGGACTGACATACCACAACAAGGGCACTGATATTTACGAGTAGATGAAGACCTTACAACACAGAAGCCTTCATCACGATTTATTGGAATATCATGCCAACCTTGCTCACTAATATAATCCGAAAAGGATTCCGACGGCTCGGTAATGGCCCAACCGACACGGGCGTCATGCTCAATCAAAAGGCCAACCGATTCCGCTTTTTCCTTAAATTTTTTATTATGGTAGGTACAACCACGGCTACAATCCTTAATATCATGCATAAGATGATAAAGATGTACCATCTCATGCAACATTGTTGAAACTACATTTTCAATAGGACGGTTCAAAGTGCCTGCACCGATATTCAATTCGTATTGCTCACCAACAAATGCATTCTTCCAAACCTTATCAACGGTAACATGACCGTAAGCCCTAGGGGTGCTCTGAATCGTAATGACAGGTGTTACCAACTTTCCTTCAAACTTATCCTGATTCAGCGTGCAAAAAATCTTCTCCAGATATTCAACAACCTGACTATTTTTAATTAATGCCTTCATGCTTTCCTTTCTCCCTGTCTTTACCCGGACAGGGACGGGAAAAAATCAATGAAATTTTTTACAGTGCCGAATACGACGCAAAGCAGACAAAGCAGAACGATGTATCTTTCCGGACAAATACATAGAAATTGAATGCGGTAAAAAAGTCCAAGTATGCAAAAGCGCAAATGCATCAAAACGATAATTCCGCATAATAAATCTAGTAGGAGACACGGAAATAACAGAACAATAGTCATTTATAAGCTTCACATATGGAAGATAAGACCTAAGACTAATTTCATGACAAAGTTTATTATAATCAAAAAGTTCAAGCTGAGTCTCAATGCTACTACGCAAATCCTCAATTTGAGGAATTGAAAAATCCACTTCCATAACCGGCAAAAAATCCAAAAGTTTACTGACCTGACCACGAGTCAAAGTTAAAGTTACAAATTCTTGATTATTCATTTCTACACCTTTCTGCCGTCGTAACCTCCGGGGCGGGATGAAACACTTCTAAGCTAATTTTCTCAACTGATTCAAAACTTCATCACGAGTAACGTCATCGCTACACAACCAAATACATAACGCAAGCTCTTCAAGCGGACGTCCTTCAGAATTCAATTCAAACAGCTTGTTATACTGCGAACAATCACCACCTGTAAACCAATCATTAACAATACAAACGTTCCGTAAATCTTCAGAACTTACTGTACCAAAGCATCTCTTCATATCTCTTTCTCCCTTCTGCTTTTTCTGATTGAGTGTGCACGTTCAATCTTCCTTACATTATTAATTTTAGCACATCTTACACAATATGTACATATACATCTTGCACAAGATTTAACAGAAAAGAAGCACATCTTACACAAGATATTTGAAAACAAACTTTCAATCAATATACATCTTACACAATATATTTGAAATAAAAAGTGCACTTTTTGTATACTATGACCAGAAAAAGCGGCCGCCGCGCAAGGGCAGCGCGGCGGCAAAAACAAAGGGCGAAGCTTGCAAGCTCCGCGCCTTTGATCATTTACAGCTTTATCCATTTATTTACAACGACGAAAGAAAAATAACAAATTCTTCCACACACGGGCACGGCTCTTTTTGGTACAGAGAAGCATGGCTATTTCATAAAAGACCAGTGCCCAAATACCACTTATCATACCATACAAAAGCAACGGGATATCATCTATTATTAATTCCATTTTATACCTCCATTTCTATTTGCTCATAATCAGGATGAAAAGGAACGGCTTTTTCCTGCTCATTCGTCAGGAAAAACCATTCACCATCCAAATATACTTCAGTAGGAAAGGTCGCGTCGTGACCATCAAACATAATGCGAACATAATGTATTCGACGCAGGAAGGCAAGCCAAGTTTCCCGGTAATCTTCCTGTATATCACGGTACTGCTGACGCAAGTCAATATTCGTACAGAAATACACCTTTGTGTAGCAAGCGATACGGTTCGTATACCGAGCAGGAAGTTCCACGGGATAACCATCCAAATATTTCAGCATATCGGAAATACGAAGGTCAGACCGAAATTCCTCAAAAAGCACTACATCCTGTCCGGCATAAAAATCAAACGGATGCTTATAGTCACATACACGGTACACATTGCTGTAACCATACTTTTCCATAACGGAACGGCTCTTTCCTACTCCGGTTGTACCCCAGATATATATAACCTCCAAATTTCTCCAGGTATCAGCATACAGGGATTCACGGTAACTTTGCCGGGCACGTTCAATCTTATCCAAATGCATCAAATAGCGGGGGTTCTGCTCCATGATCTCCACATTCGTACAACCATCCTTGATAAGCTCATACAATTCTGACAGATCAGTTCTCTGACCCTGTCTTTCATTAGGAAGTTCTCCATACTCTTCATGACTGGAGTCATAATGTGTACCCTTATGTTTCTTACCAGAAGTATCTGTATAATCATACTCACCAGTATCAGGGTTCTTGTTAAACTTTTCTCCTTCCTTAAAGATATAGTCACGGTTCTGTCTGGAAGTTCCATCCGGGGCTTCTATATGGGATTCCGGAAAGAAGTTCTTCATTGTAGTAAAAGGTTTGGGATTCTTTGATACAATGTAAATATGGGTATGGAATACTTCATTTTCTCCTTTCTCATCAGCCATACAGTAATAAGTCAAAGATGCTATACCTTGAAGTGTAGTTTTCAATTTCTCATGAGTCCATCCTTTTTCAATCGGATGATTAATGGTCAAATTCCATTTACGAGATTGTTTTTTTGCTGACATTTCTTTCTCCCTATAATCCATATACAATAACAAACAATTGTCTATATACATATACAAAAGTCTACATTTTCGTGTATATGAAGAAAAGCCTTGATTTTACTAGGGAAAACGGCTATCATATACATATACAAAAGTTTGGGGGGTAATACTAGCCCCCAAACTTGAGGACGTCCGTACCGCGTCCGCGCCGCCGTGCATAAAGCACTGGCGGTGCTTCCGCGATGGAAGGGTTCGAGTCCCGTCTATCGCTCTTTTTTATGGAAGCGGAAGTCCACGAATGTGGATTTCCGCTGTTCTTATTCCATAGGAAATTATGTCGTGGCTGAAATTGCCTCGAAGAGGTAATTTTTCAGGTGCTGCAGATGCGGAGAGTTTACAATGTTTAACATAGCAATTTGTGATGACGAGGAAACCTTTATCAATGACCTGAAAGAAAATCTTATGCGGTATGCTGCCGAATCCGGCAAAGAGTTTTGCTTTTTTATCTATCACGACGGCAGCGAGCTGTTACACGAATACAGGTCAGATTATGACCTTATTTTTATGGATATAAAGATGGAAAAGCTGAATGGCTTGAAGACTGCGGAGGAAATTCGCAGAATGGACAGCACGGTGGGTCTGATTTTCCTGACCTCCCTGAAACAGTATGTCTGGAGAGGCTATGAATACGGTGCGGTCAACTATCTTCTGAAGCCTGCCAAATACGGCGTGCTGAAAATGGAGCTGGATCGTTATTTTTCCCGCTATCAGGGGAAGGACGAGCCCTATTTGAGCTTTCAGAACGATAGTGGAAAGTATAAGGTGCTGTATAAAAATCTTTGTTATGCCGAGACGAACAAACGAAATGTCATGCTGCACTTTGAGGGGCAAGAGCAGGTTATCTATAAGAGCATGAAAGAGATAGCCGCCCTGCTTTCAGGTCATCCGGCGTTTGCCTGCCCGCACCAGAGCTTTATAGTCAATCTGTCCTATGTAAAAGGGGTAGAAGGTCTGGAACTGGTACTGACTTCCGGACAGCGGATCCCGGTCAGTCAGCCCAAGCGTAAGGACTTTATGATGAAGCTGGCGGACTATTGGGGGGATATGCTGTAAGGGGTTTGTAGTACTGCCCGGGTTTTGCGGCAGAAACGATTATTTGCCGTTTTGTAAGGAAACCATCTTAGATTTTGCGGTGTGGATATTAGAAAATGTAACTTCTCTTGTATATTTTTTCAGATGGAATATGATATGCATTGTAAAGGATCTTGAAATGGAGGAGAAATCACAATGACTATCTTAAAAGCATCTCATTTGAAGAAATATTACGGAAGGGACGAAAGCCTTGTGAAGGCGTTGGACGATGTGAGCGTATCGGTGGAAAACGGACAGTTTGTGGCTGTCATCGGCACATCGGGCAGCGGAAAATCCACTCTGCTGAATATGCTTGGCGGGTTGGATACTCCTACCTCGGGCAGTGTGCAGGTGGAGGATAAAGGACTCGAAAAACTGACGGAGGAGCAGCTTACCGTGTTTCGCCGCCGGCGTATCGGATTTATCTTTCAGCATTATAATCTGATTCCGTATCTCACGGCGTATGAAAATATTGTGTTGCCCGTCCGTTTGGACGGAAAGATTGAAGATCAGAAATTTCTGGATGAGATTGTACACTTTCTGGAGCTTGAGGGCAAGCTTTCCAAGTTTCCCAGCCATCTTTCGGGCGGTCAGCAGCAAAGAGTGGCAATTGCCCGCGCGTTGGTATCAAAGCCTGCCATTATCCTGGCCGACGAGCCCACCGGCAATCTGGACAGCCGCACCAGCGATAAGGTGATTGATCTTTTGAAAATGACCAGTGAGAAATTCCGTCAGACAATTGTTATGATTACTCACAATCCTGAAATTGCGGAAAAGGCGGATGTGAGAATACGCATTGAAGACGGAAAAATCCAGGCATAAGGGGGGGAATCGGAATGAGCGGTAAAAAAACTACGGCAAAGATGATTTCCCTCATGTCAAGGCAGAGCCTGAAATCCAGTCGCATGCGAAACATCTTTGTGACGATCACCATTGTTTTGGCCAGTGCGCTGCTGACTGCCATCCTGATGTTTGCCATGGGGCAGAATCAGCGGGTTAAAAACGAGCTGGCCCACAGGCATCAGGCAGGCTATTATAATTTGACGGAGGAACAGGCAGCGGCGTTGGCGCAGGATGAGCGCATTGCCTGCCAGATACAGGTAAAAAGCGGTGTCCTTTCCGGGATGGACGGATTCGACGTCATGCCCCGCTATGTGAGTCGGATGTCTGATGAGATTCGGGTGGGTGAGCTGTTAAGCGGGAATCTGCCGGAAAAGGAAAATGAGATAGCCGCACAGGCGGAAATGCTGAGGAAGCTGGGCGCTGAGCCTGCGGTTGGCAGCAGCGTAACCCTGTCCTTTTACGACGGCAATACAGAAACCTTTACGGTATCGGGAATTCTGGACGGCAGTGATACGGCAAAGCAGTTTTCCGTATTTTTTTCCGAGAGCTATGCCAAAACCGGCAGTCAGTTGAAGGATGCGCCCTATGAGGTGTACGCAAAGTTCTATAATGCGGCAAATCTTGGGGCCGAGGAATGTAAGGAACTGATTTACCTGGTGGGAAGCGATGCGGGAATTGAGAGAAAATATATTGATCCCTCCAGGCAGTTTGTGGAATCCCTGTCTGTGGATACGCAGTCGGTTATGCTTTACGGTATGGTGGGAGCGGTGATTCTGCTTGCCTGTGTTCTTGTGATTTACGGGGTGTTTTATTTGTCCGTTATCGGCAGGATCCATCAGTTCGGTCAGCTCCGCACCATCGGTATGACAGAGAAACAGATCAGAAGGTTCGTGTCCCGCGAGGGCGGTGTCCTGTATCTTCGCTCTGCTCCTGTTGGCATCGTGATCGGAGGCATTGCGGGTTACTTTATTATTCCGGACGGCTTTGACAGTTGGAATACGCTTTTGGTGATCTGCCTTGTCCTTGCGGTGGTCTATGTCATTACCATGATTTCGGTGCGCAGGCCTGCACGGCTTGCCGCGGCTGTCTCCCCCATGGAGGCGCTTCGCTATGTGCCTCAGGACGGGATGAAGAGAACAGGAAACAAAAAGCTGTGCCGCAGGCTCACACCCGTTGGTCTGGGTGTGATGAACTTTTCCAAAAACAGGAAAAAGGCAATTATCACTTTTGCTTCTCTGGCGCTGGGCGGCATTCTCTTTATGACGGCGGCAACCTATATGTCCTCTTTTGACAAGGACAATTATGCAAGGCAAGGATATTTCACAGACGCGGAATTTAATATCCAGTATGCGCAGTCTGCCGTAGAGCTGAATGAGTATGGTATGAGCGGACTGCAGGCCCATGCGGCGTTGAGCAGTGAGATGGTGCAGGCAATCGCCGCCTTGGACGGCGTGAAAAAGGTAACGGAAATCAAAAGCTTTGGCGTGTCTTTTGACTATCCGGTAAAAGATGAGTACAACAATGGAGATATCGTTTATCCTCTGACTGAAGAAGAAACCAGGGAAATCGGCAAATACCTGGAGAGCGGCTCCGCCGACTACGATAAGCTGATGAGCGGCGACTATGTCCTTGTGGCAGGAAACGGCGTTGCGGAGGAGGTTTACGGATGGCGCTTTGCCGTGGGGGATGAGCTGACCCTGCACTTCTATGACGGAAGCAAAATGGCGGAAAGGCAGGTCGCCATACTGGGGATTCTGAATGACGAATATGCAATAGACCACGAGGGGCTGGAGGGCTGGTTTGTGATGCCGGAACGTCCCGTCCTGAGCTGGCTGTCCTATGACACCTTAAATTCTCATCTGCTGATATCCACCGAAGCGGACAGGGAAGCGGAAGTTGGGGAAGCGCTCACGGAGATGGTGTCCCAAAAGGCATGGCTGACCCTGGAAACCCTGGCAGACAGAAGGGTGGCTTATACAGCGTCAGCAAACCGGATGTTTGGCGCCATCAGCGGGCTTGCCGTCTTCATTATGACATTCAGTATTTTAAGTATGATGAATACCCTCATTACCAATATTGTCACCCGTAAGCAGGAGCTTGCAATGCTGGAATCCATCGGGATGAGCAGAGGACAGATCCGCAGGATGCTTCTTGGAGAAAGTCTGCTTCTGGCGCTGTTCACTGTGGGCATAACAATGACTGCCGGTACGCTGTGCGGTTATGTGCTCAGTAATATGCTTTATAAGATTGGAGCGTTTTACATGGCATTTCGGTTTCCGGCAGCGTATGCCACAGTTTATGCGGGTGTGCTGGCAGTGGTGCCGCTGCTCATTACATTGGTGTCGATGAGGAGTTTTTCCAAAGAGTCTCTGGTGGAAAGGGTGCGGGGAGCGGAAGTCTGACAGGAATCGGGTCATTCGTCATCCTTCAGCTTTCCTCTGCTCCAGATGCGGGTAGGCTGAGCCTTGGGCGTAGGACTGCGAAACAGCAGTCTGCCCAGGGCTTTTCTGTTGAAGGGGAAAAGGGGCCAGAAGTAGCTGAAGCCTCCGAAGGTGGGGGTGGTGACGGCGGAGAGCAGCACGAGAGCCAGGCCGGAGAGAAACCCGGGCAGGCCGAAAAAGCCGGTGAGGAATACCAGCAAAATACGGTAGAGCCGGAGGGCATCGCTGAATTCCTTTCCGGAGATGGAGAGGGAGGCCAGGAGTGTGATTGCCCCGTAAAAAAGAACTTCTACGGATACCCAGTTGAGACTGACGGCAATGTCACCTATAATCAGTCCGCCCACCACCGACAGTGAGCCGGAAAATTTTCCGGAGCTCAGGGAGGAAGAGTATTTAAACAGATCCAGAATAAACTCAACCGCAAGGACATAAAAGAAAATTCTTTCCGGGGCCAGGTTTTCGGTGGAAAGAAGTCCCCAGCGCTGGGAAAAGTCCGGAAAAAATGCGGTCAGCAATAAAAACAACGGCATCAGAAGCAGACTCACCGGAATGCAGAGAAAGCGGATCAGTCGGAAGTAGGTTCCCACAGAGGGGCTGTTATAATAATCCTCCGGGCTCTGGGTAAACTGAAATACCGTGCAGGGAAGGATGAGCACAACGGGAGAATTATCCACCAGCAGCAGGATGTGGCCTTCTTCCAGGTAACTGCAGGCCACGTCGGGGCGCTCCGTGATCTGGATGGAGGGCAGAGGGTTCCACCAGCGTTTCGGAAGGATGAGCTCCTCCAGGCTTTTTGCTCCCATGGTAAGGGAAGTGACCTGGAGGCTGTCAATGGTTCGTGAGATTTTATCCAGCAGCTCCTTGTTTACGGTGTTTTCCAGATAGGCAATCGCTACATCGGTCCGGCTTTCCGTGCCCACGCTGTGCATGGAAAAACAGAGCCTGGGGGAGCGGACGCGCCGGCGGATAAGGTTGGCATTGAGCAGCAGCGTCTCCACAAAGCCGTCCCGGGAGCCCCTTGTCACCTTTTCCAGGTCAGGCTCTGCCATGCCCCGGGTGGGATAGGTACGCACGTCAATCAGGACGGCGTGGTCAAAGCCGTCTACAAACAGTGCGGAGGGGCCGCTGAGCACAGCCCGGATGATTTCCTCCCATGAGTCGGAAAGGGAGGTCTGGGCATAGCCAAGCCTGGCGCGGATATAGGTTTGGAGATCCTCTACCAGATCGTCCTCCATATACAGAGGATTCTGCAGGTCGGAGAAGATCTGCTGCAGGATCTCCGTCTTGCAGAATCCGTTTACACCCAGAAAATAAGCTCTGGTTTTGCCAAACAGGAGATCGCGGGTCATAAAATCAAAACTGACGCCCAGGGGCAGGGCAGCTTTCAAATGTTGTATATTTTCTTCCAGATGTTCGTACAGAGACATGAACGTGATCTCCCTTGTGTAGTATCCTGATTTCTTTTCCGTTATTTTTGTCCGAAAGTCTCTTTTTTATTCCACTGTCTATTGGGCCCGGGTCAGATTGCCAGCTGCAGAAGTCCCAGGCCAATCAGCAGCAGCCCGGAGATGGGGTCTGCGGCGTCACCGATAAACCGCAGAATCCGGCTGCGCCCCATGCGGTTTCCGATGAGAAGAAAGAGGATAGAACAGCCCAGGGTGGAGACGGCGGCGGGGATCAGATGAAGTCCGGCCATGCTGGCGCTGAGCCCGATGCCGATGTTGTTTACGGACAGGGACAGACTGAAGAAACAGATCTCCCACAAGGACAGTCCCGGCAGCGAGGCTTTGGCAGAGGCCTCTGTGAGCTCTCTGTTTCTGCCTGCCGTCGTCCGGCCTGCCTGCAACAGGCCAAGAAACCATTTTGTGATATAGTAAATGCCCAGAAGCACCAGGATCATGCTGCCGATACAGCCGCTTAAAACCGGGGGAAGCAGGGGGAGAAGGCGGCTTCCCAGCGCTGCGGAAAGACAGGTGCCAAGCAGGGTGACAAGGCTGATGACAAGATTCTGCCAGATGCGGATGCGCACCCGGCGGAGTCCGAAACCGATGCCCACCAGCAGGCTGTCTAAGCTTGCGGAAATTCCGAACAGGAGAGAAGGAAGTAGCTGCATGTTGCGGCTCCCATATATATTCAGCTTCCATCTACTATATTCCTGTTTTCGCCTGTTTGTGCCATATAATTCATTTGATTCTGTAAGAGAAATGCGCTAAAATGATTGTAAAAAAATTGTTTCACAAAAAATGTGAAGGAGAGACAAAGATATGAATTTTTTATATCCGGGCGGATTGAGAAAAGCGCTGACATTCAGCTATGATGACGGCCAGATTTTTGACAGGCGGCTGGCGGAGCTTCTGAGGAGCCATGGGATGAAGGGAACCTTTCATCTGAATTCCGGGAAGCTGGATCCCGGCAGGGGAAACGAGACCTTTGTGGGTGAGGAAGAGCTGAAGGAGACCTATGCGGGACATGAGATCGCCTGCCACGGGGTGGAGCACAAATATCCGACGCTTCTGACAGAACAGCAGCTTGTGCTGGAGATTCAGGAGGACAGAAAGGCGCTGGAGAAGCTGACAGGCGGACTGGTACAGGGAATGTCCTACGCCTACGGAAATTATGACGACGGGGTGATCCGGGTGGCCAGGTCATTGGGTATAAAATATTCCAGAACGGTAAACAGTACAGGAGGTTTCTTTCCCCCTGCCGACTTTATGCAGTGGCATCCTACCTGTCACCACAATGACAGTCTTCTGGAGCGGGGAGACAGCTTTCTGAATGTGGCTGACTTTATTGAACTGCCGCTGATGTATGTGTGGGGACACAGCTTCGAATTCGGGTATTCCGGAGACTGGAGTGTTATCGAAGCTTTTGTGGAAAAGATGGCGGGAAAAGAGGATATCTGGTATGCCACGAACATGGAGATTTATACTTATATCAATGCCGTAAAGCAGCAGGAGTTTTTGGCGGACGGAACTACCATGTATAATCCCACAGCCCACAGCGTCTGGGTGAATACAAAAGAGGGATGTCTGGAGGTGAAGTCCGGGGAAAAGTGTGAGAACAATTTCTAAGACGTCAAAGAACGCCGTCTGAGAAATTCTGCGGCGGGTGTTAATTATTGTTTGTGTCAGGAGGTGTACCGGATGACGGAGGATATGACTATTATCGGAGAAGAGGCATACAGGGCGGCTAAGGAATTGCTGGAGTTGGCGCAGCCGCAGGAAAATCAGATTCTTGTGGTGGGTTGTTCCACAAGCGAGGTAGGGGGTGCGGGTATCGGTACTTTTTCCAGCCCTGACCTTGCAGAGGTGGTCTTCGGCGGCGTCTATCAGGCGACGCAGGAGGCCGGAATTTACCTTGCGGCACAGTGCTGCGAGCATCTGAACCGGGCGGTTATCCTGGAAAAGGAAGCGGCGGAACGTTATGGTTATGAGGCGGTGAATGTGGTTCCCCAGCCAAAAGCAGGGGGTTCCTTCGCCACGGCGGCCTACAAGGCCTTTGAACATCCGGTTGCGGTGGAGCATGTGAGAGCTCACGCGGGGCTGGATATCGGAGATACGCTGATCGGGATGCACCTGAGGGAAGTTGCCGTGCCGGTCAGGATTCGCACAAAACAGATCGGAGACGCCCATGTTGTCTGTGCCCGGACAAGGCCGAAATTCATCGGCGGTGAGAGAGCCGTGTACGACAGCCATCAGATGTAGTATGGAGACGGGATGAGGCCGGCGCGTCATCCCGTCAGAGTGGCTGCTGAACTTCTTCCAGAAGCTTTACAATTGTTTTGATGGAATCCATCTGGCCGCTGCGGTTCATGGCATCATGGAACTTTTGTCTGTTGAAATAAAGCTCGTGTATTCTGTCGATCAGAAGGTCTGTGGTCAGGTCATCCTCGTCTATGACCAGGGAGAAGCCCTGGGCTTCAAAGGACTGTGCATTCAACAGCTGATCTCCCCGGCTGCTTCCGGCGGGAAGAGGAATGAGCACATTCGGTTTTTTCAATGCCAGCAATTCGCAGATGGCATTTGCGCCGGCGCGTGAGATCACAAGATCCGCCATGGCAAACAAATCCTTCAGCTCTGCCTTGACATACTCAAACTGGCGGTAGCCGGGGGTGTTCAGAAGCAGGTTATCCACCTTTTCCTTTCCGCACAGGTGAACTACCTGAAAATCCTCCAAAAGGCGCGGAAGTGCCTCCCGCACTGCCTTGTTGACGTTTGCGGCTCCCAGGCTTCCGCCGATTACCATAATCACGGGTGTGTTGGCGGAAAAGCCGCACATGTTCAGGCCTGCCAGCCGGCTTCCCTGAGAGAGCTCTGCCCGGATGGGAGAGCCTGTGAGTACGGCTTTCTTTTCGGGCAGCAGCTTCAGCGTTTCCGGAAAGTTACAGCATACTTTTCTGGCTGAGGACAGGCACAGCTTATTTGCCAGCCCCGGGGTCATATCCGATTCGTGGATGACGCAGGGGATGCCCAGCGTCGATGCGGCGCGGACCACAGGGACGCTGACAAAGCCGCCTTTGGAGAATACTACATCCGGCTGATAACCCTTCAGAAACTTTCTTGCCTCCGAAAAGCCTTTGACTACCCGGAAGGGATCCGTAAAATTTCTGAGATCGAGATAGCGGCGGAATTTGCCGGTGGAGATCCCTACATAGGGGATGTCGAAATCGGCAATCAATCTCTTTTCAATTCCGTCGTAGGAGCCCATATAGGTGATTTCATAGCCTGCTTCCTTCAGCGCAGGCAGCAGGGCCAGATTGGGGGTGACGTGTCCGGCAGTCCCTCCACCCGTCAATACGATCTTTTTCATGGTTACACTCCTTGCCCGCCTCTGGCGGACATCAATTCAAAAGTTGAAAAACCTTCAGCTTTTTCTCCTTGCGTGTCTGTGTTACATCATTGTCTCCAGTGCTCTGGCCAGCTGATCCGGGCAGGAGGTGGGCTTCATGCCGCATTGGATGCCCTTCAGCTTTGATACGGCTTCCTCGGGCTTCATGCCTTTTACCAGCGCGCAGATTCCCTTCAGGTTGCCGTTGCAGCCGCCTGTAAACTGGACGGACTCGATAACGCCGTCCTTCAGTTCGATATCAATTTCCTGTGAGCAAGTTCCCTGTGTCTTGTATTTCATAAAAAATCCTCTCCTTATTCAGTATATGTCGATAGCGTATATTTTAGCAGATTTTGTTCTGCGGCGCAAGGTTGATGTCAGGCATTCTGCCCTGTATTCATTTTAAAACCGGGACATTCCGTCACGACGATCTCCTCCGTGACATATTCCTGCATGGCTTCCTCCGTTCGCCAGCGCAGGTTTTCCAGAGTGACGTTCCGGGCATTGTGGGCGGTAAGGACATGAAGGGTGTCCTCCGCCAGGCCGGAGCCGATGCAGGGGCGCAGATCTTTGGTGTTTTTGGGCCAGGAGGTTTTCTCGGTCAGTGTCAGGGACAGGTTTTTAAAATAGATATCACTGATGTCGCTGGTCTCGTCTCCATAGATCAGTATCCCGTTCTCGCCGGTGCAGTTTATATTTTCAAAGGTAATGTTTCGGATACAGCCAAGCTGGGTGGTCTCCTTTCGCCGCAGGGCGGTTATGGCTATGGGCTCGGCCTTTCCCCACCAGTGTCTGGGTGAAAAGAGTCTGGTGTCAATGTTCAGTCCGGAGAAAATCACGTTTTCAATACAGCCCTTGTCCCGCAGCTGCAGGGAAATGCCCCGGTTTGTGCGGCTGATATTACAGTTCTGGACAATGATATTGCGGAAAGGGGCTTCGCTTTCCGTACCGAATTTGATTGCGGCGCTGGTGGAGGTAAGGGTACAGCCTGTGACCGTGATATTTTCACAGGGACCGTACTGCATGGCGCTTGCGGTATTTTTAAATACAATACAGTCGTCGGCACACTCGATATGGCAGCCTGTGATGCGGACGTTCCGGCAGTGGTCGGGGTCTATGCCGTCGCAATTTGCCATATTCAGGCTGTTCAGGATGCGTATGCCGTCGATGAGCACATCTTCACAGCCCACCAGGTGAACGGTCCAGAAGGCACTGGCGGTCAGGGTAATCTGGTGGAGGGTGAGATGCGACACATGCTCCAGAAACAGCATCGGCACCCGTGGATAAAAGCTTCCGTCAATGTGCCATTCGGTGACGGTTCCGTGGAATATTTTTTCGTTTCCGTGGATTTTTCCCTGCCCTGTGATGGAGATATACTCGCAGTCCTTTGCATAAATAAAATAGAGGGCGGGTGCGCCTGCGTATTCGCAGTTTTCATAGGTGGGCCGGGTGATGTCCGCAGGGCTGACCGGCCCTCTGCCCCGGAGGTTATAATCTTCCAGATGATCGCTGCCCTTCAGCACGGCTCCTGCCTCCAGATGCAGCTCCACATGGGATCGGAGGATCAGTGTTCCGGAACGATAGACGTGCCCGCCCTCCAGCAGCACCCGCCCGCCGCCGTTTTCGGCACAATCATCCACGGCAGCCTGAATGGCGGCTGTGTCGTTGTGGACGCCGTCTCCCACGGCGCCGTAATTCTGTACGTCGTAAATCATAGTTGCTCCTGTCTGCCCGGCGCTGAAGAGGCAAACGCCTTCCCCGGGCATCTTACTGTGGAAACACGGATAAAAGCGTTCCCTGTAATAAAGTGTAACACTATGGTGGGAAAGTAACAAGTTACTTTGTCTCTTTTTGTCATGGCGGGTCGGAAAAATACGACGAAAAATCCTATAAAAACAGGAATGCATCATCTATAATGATAGTATGCAGCAAGAAGCAAAAAGGTTGCTTTCAGAGATTGACTGGTATGCGCGGAAGGGTGTGTAAATGCCCCATTACGAGCGCGTAGGGGGGATAGAGATGACTGTTTTTTCGGAACATAAAATAGTGACTGCGTGTATGATCGCCTGTCTGGTGATGAGCCTGTTTTTCAAGGTATTCCTGGGAATGCTTTATGCACGCATGATAAAGGAAGCGGACAATATGGCTACCACGGACAACAAGCTGCTGAAGCAGTGCAAGATTAAGTTTTCAAACTGCTATGAGCTGAACAATGGTATCTCCAACATTCCTGTTTTTGTGGATAAATTCATCAACCGGCTTTCCTTTGGCGTCCTGTCCTTTGAGTTGATGTATCATTTATCCGGCCAGCTGATGCTGCTGTCGGTGGTATTTTCCGGCCTTGGTATCTGTAAAAGTATCATGGAAGGACGAACGCTGGGAGCCATTCTTCCCTTTTACATTTTCAGTTTTATAGGACTGTATTTGTTCTTTTCCATATCCACGGTGGTGGATATCAAGACTAAAAAAAGGGTTCTGCGGGTAAATCTGGTGGATTATCTGGAGAATCATCTATCGCCCAGAATAGATGTGACCAGGCAGGACATGGAGCGTCTGTACGGCGGGGAGGGCAAGGTGGATATGCTGCGGTCCGGAGGCAGGCTGGAGGGCAGAAGAGCCGGGGGCAGAAGAAGGACGGTGGAGCTTCTTCCCATCGGAAGTCGGCTTCCCAGAGCCAGCGAGACGGTCAATGCGGAATTTGCTGACCTGACGGAGACCGGTGGGACGCCGGAGCGGGAACAATGGGAGGATCTCATGAAGCGGGAGGCGCCTGCGGAAGCTCCGGAAAATTCCGCGGCAGTTACCGAGGAGGAGCTGGAGGCCCTGCTGAAGGAGTTCCTGATTGGTTGAGTAATCCATCTCTTATTTTCATTGCGGTTTCTCTGATCGGATACTATAATGTATATAATGACCCGGCATTCTGCGGAGTCATTGCAGCTAAAGATCAGGATGTCTTTCAAACAACAGGAGCCGCTTATGAAGATCACAGATCTGCGCATCCAGAATTTTAAATCCATACATGACATGTACATTCCGGATATTGAAAATGCCCTGATTCTGGTGGGGCAGAACAATACCGGTAAGACCACAGTGCTGGATGCCATCCGGGCAGTGGGCGGCGAGTACCGGATCGGGCCGGAGGATTTCGGGGAGGCAGGCGCCAAGATCAAAATTCGGGTGACATTGTCTTTTTCCGAGGAAGACCTGGAACAGCTGCGGAACAGGGGCGTAGTCAGCCAATATCGGAGGAAAGAGGCATGGATGCAGGATTTCTGCAAAAAGCTGCCCTCCTTTTCGGAAGGTTCCCTTACCTTTACCATGACGGCTAACCGGGACGGACGTATCCGTTACCTGGACGGTATCAGCAAGAATAATCCCTGCATCCGGGAGGTGTTTCCCAAGATTTATCATGTGGATACGGAGCGGCGGGTGGAGCAGCTGCAGAGCGATCTGCTGCTTTTGCAGGAGGATGAGATCCTGAAGCGTATGCGCTCAGGCTGCTGTATGTTCAATCAGGCCAGGGAGTGCAGCTACTGTTTCAGCTGCATCGGTCTGATCGAACAGAAGAGTCCGGCGCAGCTGGATGCCTTTGAGACCTCCAAGCTGTTGGATTATAAGCTGTACCGGCTGAATCTGGATACCTTTGCCCGAAAGGTAAACGATTGCTTTCACAAAAACGGAGGGCGGGAGAGCATTTTCTATTCCATGAACCGGGATGTGGAAAAGATCTTGCAGGTCACTACGGAGATCAGCCATCCGGCGCAGAATATACCCCGCCCCATTTCTCATATGGGCAAGGGAATGCGTTCCATCTATCTGTTTTCCCTTCTGGAGGCGTACACTCAGATCGAGGAAAACCTTCCCAGTATTATCATGATTGAGGATCCGGAAATTTTTCTGCACCCCAGCCTGCAAAAGGTGTGCGGCACGATCCTTTATCGTCTGTCGGCCAAAAATCAGGTGATTTTCACCACTCATTCCCCTAATTTGCTGCCAAACTTTAACAGTAGACAGATTCGTCAGGTGGTTCTGCAGGAGGACGGCTCCAGCGCCATCCGCAGGAAGACGGATATCAGCGCCATTCTGGACGATCTGGGCTATACGGCGGGAGACCTGATGAACGTGAACTTTGTGTTTATTGTGGAGGGCAAGCAGGACAAGTCCCGTCTGCCTCTTCTGCTGAGGAAATACTACGCGGAGACCACGGACAGCCAGGGCAATCTTTCCCGCATCGCCATTATTACCACAAACAGCTGCACCAATATCAAGACCTATGCCAACCTGAAGTATATGAATCAGATTTATCTGCGGGATCAGTTTCTCATGGTTCGGGACAGCGACGGCAAGGATCCTGCCGTTTTGGGTAGGCAGCTCTGCCGTTATTATGAGGAGCGCAATCAGGAGGATATGGATAAGCTGCCCAGGGTTCGCCCGGAAAACGTGTTGATTCTGAAGTACTATTCCTTTGAAAATTATTTTCTCAATCCTCCCGTCATGGCCAAGCGGGGCATTGTAGAGTCGGAGGAGGCCTTTTATGATATCCTCCGCCGTCTCCAGGCTCTGGCCCAACACCTCCGTCAGCTG
>ERZ779624.203-NODE-203-length-22085-cov-20.546981_pt1 | contig 22085 bp, 25 predicted proteins | sample MGYA00514190_ERZ779624 | MGnify/ENA primary metagenome ERZ779624 (study PRJEB29562, sample SAMEA4376706) | mouse gut metagenome | isolation source: Cecum | study: EMG produced TPA metagenomics assembly of the A DSS colitis mouse model was used to assess the... | reverse complement strand
AGACCTGGTGCGGATTGTAGAGATTTTTTCTCAATTTAACTGTCAAACGCCCGAGCCCACTGTCTGAGGGGGATGTATCTGCAGATAAACAGGATGAGCCAGCGGTTCATCTGATAAAGGTATTGAATTATATTCAACATGTATAGTATAATGTCCATGAGCAGTGTCTCCTTTTGGTGAGGTCGTTTTGGCGAGTGACATTATACCATAAAAAGGGAGGTCATTGCTCATTTTTTTGCAAACTCCCGAAAATAAAGGCTTTGAATAGAAAAAACAGGTAGTAGACTTGACACTACCACATCAGGGAAGGGAGAAAATATATGAACAAAGTATTATTAATCGGTCGCCTGACAAGAGATCCGGAAGTACGCTACACCCAGCAAAACAACACAGCCGTAGCACGTTATACACTCGCTGTAGACCGATTTAAAAGAGATGCCGAACAGTCAGCCGACTTCATCCGCTGTGTATGCTTTAACAAGACAGCAGAATTTGCTGGGAAATATTTTTACAAAGGAATAAAAATCGCCATCACAGGACGTATCCAGACTGGCAGCTATACGGATCGCGAAGGACAGACGGTTTACACGACGGACATTGTTGTTGAAAATCAGGAATTTTGTGAATCCCGTAACGCATCATCCGCCGCACCATCCGCACAGCCGTCTCCTTCTCATGCTGACCAGTTCATGAACATCCCGGACGGCATTGACGAAGAACTTCCATTTAATTAAAACTAATAATAAAAAAGAGTCCACTGTCTGTAGGATAGCGGGCTCTTTTTTTATAATTACACATATACGAAAAGGAGACACTTTTTATGGACGAAATCAATAAACAGACCCCGGAAACGCTGTACAGCGAACTAAAAAAGACTGTCATCGGCCAGGACCAGTATCTGAAAGACATCTGTACCGCAGCATGGATGCATAATCTGCGTTACCAGCATTTTATCTACACAGGCGAAACAATAGACAGACCAAAACAAAACATACTATGCCTCGGCCCGTCCGGAACCGGAAAGACCCTTGCTGTACAGACAATCGGAAAGCTGCTTGACCTGCCTGTGTTAATTGAAGACGCATCCGCACTGACCGGGGCCGGCTGGAAAGGCTGCTCGGTATCCGAGATTATCGCACATGCCATAGCTGCATCAAAAGACGATGCAGAAGCAGCATTCTCAATTATCTGTCTGGATGAAATAGATAAAGTCTTTAAATCCCAGGTAACAGAGTCAAGTTTCATGCCGATTAACAATCTCCTGACATTCCTGTGCGGCGGGACAATAACACATACTGACCACAGCCAAAGTGTATCCCTTGACACATCTTACATGTTGGTCATATGCTTAGGCGCGTTTGAAGGGCTTGATAACATTGTACACAAACGTCTTTATGGAGCAAAAAGTATCGGATTTTCTGCTGCAGGCCATGAACAGCCATCAGAAAAAGACCTGCTTGATTGCGTAACAGAAGCAGACCTGCTTGAGTACGGCATCCCGACAGAATTTCTAGGCCGCATATCCTTAATCACCCGTACAAAGCCGTTTACAGGAGCTGATTACCGTAAAATCCTGAGAGAATCCAAAGCATCCCCGATCAGCCAGTATAACAGTTTATTAAACCCTATAGGCGTGCATGTTGGCATATCAGACGCAGCCATTGACTATGCAGTACAGCAGGCGCAGCAGTCAGACACGGGAGCCAGGCAGCTTGCCGCAGCAGTTACAGCCGCACTCCATCCGGCTGTTTATAAACTCGGCAGCGATGAAAGCATAGACAGCATAACGCTTGATGCGGAAAACAGCAGCTTAACCGTTAAATATACATATAACGGTCGTCCAGAAAGACAGTGGCGCGGCCAGGGAGACGTTTACCGACTGGGCGATATAGAACGCGATATCCTGTATTCCGTCCCATTTGAATGTAACAGCAGCCACGGTAACATCCTGATGTATTCAGAGCAGATTACAAAACCGGCCCGCAGTAAATTAACCGGCCTGCCGGAAAATAAAGAAGCTGCTGCGTGTGTCATTGCAGCAGCCATCTGCTCACAGCTTCTCGATCCGGATAATGATACCCGCACCATGCTGACATTATATAAAAAAATAGATGTGCTGTCACAGGATGCCATTCCGGACAAACATTATCCTCTGGCACAAATGTACAACGAATATCTGCACAAAGCAGTCGGATACTCTGCCGACTTTGGAGATTCCAAAAGGCTTGCAAAGTATATGCTGCTTGGTTACTGCAAGGCTTATCTTGCATATTTTGAAAAACAGGATGCATAGAAAAACCGCCCTGACGGGCGCGAGTGACCTCATGAACCCGGCCCGCTCCGGAGCGGGCGAACATACGGCGGTACATACCCATCTGCTGGTGGACGTGTACCGCCCGCTTTTGTTATAATCATACTCAAAAAGGAGATTACTATGGCAGATAAAAAATATATGGATTTCTCAGACGTCAAGCTGCAGCAGCCGCTATCCTCAGTAAAGAGAACAGAAAAGACAAACGACACGCTGATTATTCCGGCAAACTTCTTAACCACGATGGAGCGGTTCTTTGATGCCGAAGAAATAAAGTACAGCACCATCGAAAACCCGTCATTGTATCCAAAAGACAAGCTGCAGGCAGCATTAGACCGGTTTACCGAAATCAATCCTGCATTCGTACTCGAAGAACCTGTTCTGTTCATCAGTCCATTTGACGCAGAAGCTTTATTTGAATGGTCGAAGCAGCTCCACGGTGACACTATAGATCCAAGCTACCGTAAATACCTGGATGACCAGAGAGCTGAATCTGAAGAATACTACTGGAAATATATAGCCGAATAAAAAAATGATGTGCCGGGATACCAGCTTTCCGGTGCATCTTCTTTTTTTCAAGTCCTTGAAAAATGCCTGCCGGCAGCGGGAGCATATCTGATTATTCAATAACCCAAAAGGAGGATCAGATATGCCAAGTATCAATACAATTAATGATTTTGCTGCCGCCGTACAGACTGCACTTACTGCAGCATTCCCGGAATGCCGGATCGAAGCCGTCAATGTAACTAAAAATAATAGTGTACACCTTACCGGTCTTGCTATCCATCCGCAGAATAAGAAAATTGCGCCTGCGATTTACATGGAGCCGTATTTCTCTGCGCTCCAGTCCGGACAGCCGCTTGAAACAGTTGTCAGCCAGATCATCAGCACATGTACGGCTGCGTTATCCTGCGCAGAAATCGGCATCGACGCAGAAGCAGTTACCGATTTTACACAGGTCAGGGACAAGATCTGTTATAAGCTGATAAGCAAAAATAAAAACAGCAGACTTCTGTCTGAAGCACCTCACCGTGATTACCATGACCTGGCTGTTGCCTATTATATCCAGCTTGCCAGAACAGATAATGGTCATGCGACAGTCACCGTCAGTGACAGCCTGGCAAAAATCTGGGGTATTGACGAAGAAACACTCTACAGCCTGGCGCAGAATAATACACCAAGAATCAACCGCGGCTGTATCATGCCGATAAAAGAAGTTTTAGGCATCCCATCCAGCGGATCAGGCGGTGGCCTGCACAAGCCAGACACATACGACGGCTTCGATTTTACCAGTATCACAGGAGATGAACCGCCAATGTACATAGCTACAAATCAAAACAAGACATACGGTGCAGGAATACTTTTATATGACGGTCTTCTGGATGCTGTAGCAGAAAAGCTCGGAAACTTCTACGTACTTCCAAGCTCCGTCCACGAACTTATCATCGTTCCGGAAAAATTCGGGCACCCGTCAGAATTGAAACAGATGGTCGAAGAAATTAACGGGACAGAAGTGCCAGCGGAAGAAATCTTATCTGACAGCTGTTACTGCTTTGATGCCGACACACACGAACTTAAAATTGCCGTATAAATACTACAGCATGGATGTACCGGGAAACAGCCGGCACATCCATGTTTTTCCGTAAAAATAAAATCCATTGAATACACCACTAATTAATGCTATGATAAAACCATAATAATGAGAAAGGCAGCTAAAATGAGCGACATATACGACGGGGCATTCCGCACCATCCTGAACGACTGCCGGAAACTGGTCATCCCTGTTATCAACGAAATTTTCGGTGAAAGCTACACCGGGGATGAAAAAATAGAGTTTTTCCCGAATGAGCATTTTATAGACCAGCAGGATGAGGCGGACAGGAAACGGATAACGGACACCAATTTCCGGATAACCGGAACAGAAACAAAAAAGTACCATCTGGAGTGCGAAAGCAGCTATCCGAACGGCAGGATAACCATAAGGCTTTTCGAGTACGACAGCCAGATAGCGCTTGATGAGGGCGAAATCACAGAGGAGACACTGACTGTAACATTCCCCAATACAGCGGTGCTGTACCTGCGCACACGTAAAAAGACACCGGATAAAATGAAATACGTGATTGTAACGCCGGGCGGAACGGTACAGTATGACATCCCCATCATGAAAGTGAAGTCATATTTACTGGATGATATTTTTGAAAAACGCCTGCTGATGCTGATCCCGTTCTATATATTTTCGCATGAGGACAGCTTTCCGGATTATAACAGCAGCAGACAAAGGCTGGAAAACCTTAAATCAGAATACAGAGAAATACTGGACAGGCTGAACGGTCTGGAGGAACAGGGAATCATCGGCGCATTTGACAAGCGTACTATCATAGAGCTTTCCAGCGACGTAATAAAAGGGATTACACAGAAATATGAGAATGTAAAGAAAGGCGTAGGTGATATTATGGGAGGGGCACTGATTGAGACAGAAGCTCGCAGATTAAAAAACGAAGCTGAAAAAGAAGCTGCAAAAAAAACGGCACTCAGGCTGCTGCAGATGGGAAAACTCACCATTGAGGAAGTTGCTGTCGGTTCCGGGCTTCCCGTTTCGGAAGTAAAAAAACTTCAGAACATGCAGCCGGTATAAACTCAGAAAAGCATAGGTTCTATGATGCGGGGGCATTAATTGAAACAGAAGCAAGAATCATTTTAAATCAGGGAAAAATACTCGGCATGGATGAAGCAAATAAGAAAACGGCAGCCAGGATGCTGAAAACAGGAAAATTTACAATCGAAGAAGCTGCCGAATACTGCGGGCTTACTGTTACAGATGTTGAACAGCTTGCAGAAAACCTATAATAAAAACAGCACCATCCGATTAACGGGTGGTGCTGTTTTTATTACTTACGTAATTAAAATTTATCTGACAGCAATTATTTTTTATGTATCTGTAATGAAAAAAATTAAAATACCGCTTCATCCTGCTGATCCTGCTGTGTTTCAAAAGTATACTCCGGAACGGTACGCTTCACATCTTTACACATCTGCTCTGCCCGTTCTTTCTGCGATTCCTGCAGATATTCCAGATACCTTCGCGCTACAAAATTTACCGGATCAGATCCGGGCGATACCTTCAGCGTAACAAAAGCAACATCAAGCACTTTTTCCACACATTCACTCATCGCCGGCATCTCCGAAACAGCCCGGATCGCTTCGTCAAGCAGGCTTTCTTTCTGTCTGACTGCTTCCCGTTCCTGTAATACTGCTTTTTTCTGCTGCTCCAGGTCTTTGACATCCGATTCGCGTTTCTGCAGTTCATCCTGCCATTCTGAAAGCGTATTCTGTATATTAAAAAGCATTGCTTCTTTTTCCTGCTGTTCCTTATCCCTTGCATCCAGGGTAGCTTTATAGGCATCCACAGCATCCTGGCTGGCGGCTAATTTTTCCTGCTCCTGTTCGATCTGGTACAGCAGTTCGGCATTTTCACTTTCTTGCTTTAATTCCTCAACTTTTTTCAGAGATTTTGTTTTTTTACCAGACATAAATGAGCATCCAAATTCATCTCTTGTCATTACATCAACTTCACGGTTAAGCGCTTTCATATTTTTTCGCAGTGTCATCTGCTTGCAGTTCAGCTTTCCATCAATCTCCGGCACAAACATAAAATGCCCATGCACACGCGATACTGCCAGTTTTTTAGTCTCCGGCTCTCTGTATTCATGTTCCTCATCATAGTGGATATCCGCATCAATAAAATTTTCCTCTCCGTATTTTGCCCGCAGCATCTCCGCGATCCGTAAAAACCATTCTCTGTAGCGGTCCCGCGGCAGATCTGCAGGAACCGGAATCTCGATGCACTGAGCAGTTACCCGGTCTTTGCGCCTGTTTGTATTGCCGTGGCTGTCAAGATATGCAATCCGGTCATCGTATTTTTTACAGCGTTCCTCATAACTCAGCCCTAATATATTAAAATTATACTTGCATTTATCGAGGTCGATATGCTTATTTTTTTTCTTAGCAACAGCCCGTCTTCCAGGATCAATATCATTATGTCTGAAATGTGCTTTTACCTCGGATGCGCCTTTGTATTTTCCTCCTTCAAATTTGCAGCTTGCCATATTCAACCACCCCTGTTCTGCAGCCAGCTTAAAAATTTTTTATAGATTTCCCAAAAGTCTTGCCAAAGTCTTACATCAAAACTATATCTACAATTATATGCTATCATGGCGGATCAGACTTGTCAAGGTCTTATATTTAAGACTTTGGCTGGCAAAGTCTCCGTTCCTTCGTCACTTAAATGGCATGGGGCGGGCCCCCTACAACCCCCCAAAAGCACCTTCGGTGCCGGGAGTATTAAAATGTATTATTTCCCAATGTCAGATCCTATTATACTATTTTCATTTTTATCTCATTTTACATTCTGGGGTAGTGTCAAGTCTGCTACCTTATTTTTCTACTCAAAGCCTTTATTTCAGGGAGTTTGCAAAAAAATGAGCAATGACCTCCCTTTTTATGGTATAATGTCACTCGCGAAAACGACTTCACCAAAAGGAGACATTGCTCATGGACATTATACAATACCTGTTAAATATAATTCAATACCTTTCTTACATGAACCGTTGGCTGGTTCTGTTTATTTGCAGATATATTCCGCTCAAACAATGGGCGCACGATGATTCCCATTCCCCTAACCCGGATAAACCGGAAAAGTTTTTTTGCATTTCCTCCAAATTTCAAGTACAATAGAGAAAAATATTGGAGGACGTATTCATGTTACTTACGGATAAATATGCTGACAAAATTAATGGCATCATCACTTGCAATGACCGTATGATTATCCAGGGGTATATACCTGGGTGGAGCTATGCCGAAGGCATGACCAGCTATTTAAAAGCCAACAACATCCGTATCTTTGACTTTGCAGATTTCTCTCAGCCCCTTACGGAACAGGTCCGTGCAAATGCCCGGCGTATTGCGGATGAAAACGGCATTGAAATTGAGTTCATCCGTAAACTACGTGCCTTCCGCAAAGACGACCGCATCCAGGAGATTATCCGGAAAACCGGAAAGTCCGAGGGGGTGATCCATATTTTTTCTGCCATGGAACAATGTAATACCTATAAACCGTGGCACGATAAAACAACCGGAAAAACATTCCTTAAATTTGACCAAAGCAAATGTCTCCATTATTACTTTTATTTTATAGATCAAGAACTGGGACTGTGTTACCTGCGGGTTCCTACCTGGGCTCCATTCCGTCTGCAGTTTTATATGAACGGCCATAATCTTCTGGCCTATAAGCTGCGGAAAAAGGGAATCACTTACCACATGCATGATAATGCCTTCCTTGACATTTCCGATGTCGAAACTGCCCAGAAACTATCTGACAGGATCAACCCGGAAGGTCTCCATAAAATCCTGGATGCTTTTGCAAAACGCTATTGTCCGGTTGCGGAGACACTTGGTCTGGGATATACATGGACAATCCAGCAGATTGAGTGTGCCACCGATATCATGTTCAAACAGGCCTGTGACCTGGAGCCCCTTTATGATGAGATTGTCCGGACGGCAATCTTTACGGTAAAGCCGGATAATATCGCTACATTCCTGGGTCAGCGCATTACCTATAACTGTAAAAAAGAAGTCGGCACAAACTATAACCAGCGTATTCTCGGTACGAGAATCAAACACCATATGGGTGATGTATCAATTAAAATGTATGATAAATTTGGCTGTGTCTTACGGATAGAAAGTACCTGCAATGACATCGGAGCTTTTCGGGTAAAACGGAAAGTGGAACACAGGGACGGCAGTTCCACGGAACAAAAAGCGCCTTTGAAAAAAAGTATTTACAGCCTGTATCAGTTATTCACAATCATGAAAGCCGCCAACTACCGGTATTTGGAATTCGTATCATCCTTTGACGACCACAGCGGCGGGAACAAGAATCTTACAAAAGCAACAGAGGCTGTTAAGGAGAAAGGCCGTTCCTACCGTGGGCTGAACTTCTTTTCCCCAAAAGACCTGCTGGTACTGGAAGTGATCAGCCGGGGCGAATACATGACCTTTGGAATGCAGGGAAAAGATATCCGCCGCCACCTGAAGGATATCAGTCCGTCTGCCATGTCCAGAATTTTTAAGCGGCTCCGTCTCCATGGGATCATTGAACGGGTTCAAGGAACTTATAAGTATTTTACAACAGCTTACGGCAAAGAGATCATTGCGGCCGGATTAACCGTTAGAAACCTTGTGCTTATACCAGCATTGGCATAAGTGTTTTTCTTACGCAGAAATTTTGCCATTTTGCGTCAAAAATCGTTTATAAGCGGCCTAAATAGCCATTACCTTCTGCTATTTATTCTTTCTTTGATAATAATATTATGAAAAATTAGAAGTAATTGTTATGTGGAAAAAGTTAAAGATTACGAAATCGGAAAATAAATTAGAAAGGAAAAATAATCATGCATAAAATTGAAATAGAAATAGATGAATTGGAGTATGCATCTAAATTAATTAAACTATCAGAATCAAATGATAATATTGATCTAATTACAGAAAAGAGTTTTAATGGGGATTTAACAACCATTGAGCTATATATCAGCTTAACAATTAATGTAATTACTCTTATTTCTCCAATTATTAAGAGTTTAATAAAACAAAAAAGAATTTCTTCTCTTAAAATTGATGGTCAAAAAATTGAAATCAACAGTGTTTCGCAAGAGTTGATTGCTAAAATATTGAAAGATAAAATGGAATTGGAGGCAAATAGTTTATCAGAGAGAACTTTTAATGCTAATAATGACCAAGGAGAGTAAATTATGTTTCCAGTTAAGGAAATTATTGCGAGAAAAATAGCTGATCGTTGTTGCAGGAGGGAATTAAAACAATTGCCGAATATCACTGATATTGTAAGAACATGTTGCAATGATTTACAGATTCAGGTTCCAGAAGTAATATATTGTGAAACATTAACACGAAATCTGAACGCATTTTATTTACGAAAAAAACCTTATTTAATATATGATTGTTGTCTTTTAGAAACTCTATATATTTATGACAGTATTATTCTGAGCAAAAAAGATGAACATGATATGGAAAAACTTTTTTACAAATTAATTGGTGAGGAACTAATTAGAAATAATGACCTGCCTAAAAGTCTATATTTTTCTGGAAAATACCGCAGACTTGATTATTTATTTGAGGCCGAAGTAAATAATTACCAAAAAGTTCGCCAAATGATATCAATTCAGTCTTATTTTTTAATTGGACATGAACTAGGGCATTTATCCATTGCAGCAAATAATTCAACAGGTATACCAAATGACTATTACAAATTTGTTAACGCATGTATGAACGTTTTAACAGATAGAGTCATTGGAGATTATACTTTTGAAGAATTTGCTAAAATGAGATATGAATATTTCATGGAAGTTTGCCCAACAAACATTGAAGAATATTGGAATGGTGTCAGAACCAGTAAAAAATATTATCATCTTATTGAGGAATGTTATTGTGATTTACAAGGACTAAAACTATTATTGGAACATTATGAGAAACCAAAGGAATCAGTACGTGCTATTTCAGCAGCATTAAATTATCTGATTCTTCAGGAAGCAATCCGCAGTGATATAACGGAAAATGAGTTGTTTTTTGAAGATAAAACACATAATGCGTCACGTTCAATGTACTTTTCCGTGTTACGAATGGAAATATTGTTACTAACCTTACAAATAAATAATTTACCTAATATAGAAGAGGGGTTTCGTGAGATCCAGAATAGATCTATGTTGACTAAATACTGGTTATATATTATAAAACAAATACCATCAGAAAAATCTTTTTCATTGATTTCAAAGGATGACTTGCCGGAACTTGATAGAACAAAGATAATAAATATACTTATTAATAATTTTTATTATATACATATAGAGTAAAGCCACTTTTCAATTTTTAGATGAAATATTGAAAAAATTTTCAGTATACTTTTATTCTGTTTTCAGTATCATAACTTAAAAGTATTGACACCAAAAACAGGATGTAGTAAAATCAATAGGTACATAAGTGTCATAATTTAGTGTCATAAGTATGGGGGATTTTTATGGTTTATGGATACTGCAGGGTGTCAACCCAGATGCAGGCCAGGGACGGGAACAGCCTGGAGGCACAAGAAAAAGCATTAAAGGAAAACGGGGCGGAGGAGATCTATTCAGACGCTTTTACAGGAACTAAGGCTCACAGGCCGGAACTCGACCGGCTTTTGAATAAGTTGCAGACAGGGGACAAGCTGGTCATTACCAAACTGGACCGGATAGCGCGGAGTGCATCACAGGGAATAGAACTGGTTCAGTCACTGCTGGACAAGGGGATTACTGTCCATGTATTAAACATGGGGCTGCTGGACAACACGCCGACCGGGAAACTGATCCGGAACATCATGCTGGCGTTCGCAGAATTTGAGCGTGACATGATTATAGAACGTACCCAGGAGGGCAAGGCAATCGCAAAAAGACAGCCAGATTTTAAAGAAGGCCGTCCCCGCCTATATGGCAGAAAACAGATACAGCACGCGCTTGGCCTTTTGCAAGACCATTCCTACAGGCAGGTAACAGAACTGACCGGAATTTCAAAATCCACGCTCATCCGTGCAAAAAATAAGTCTGTACAAGACGCATGAACAATGTATAGGGCATATCATATTTTTATTTTTCAGGTATGCCCTTCGTCTAATATACAGAATTTTCATTTCAGGTTATCTTCAATCATCGAGGTAACTTTACCAGGAAGCATATCCAGATCTGACTTTCTATCCATGAATAGCAAGTTACTATATTTTTTGTCTGAATTATCTTTTGAAAAAATATGGCTGACTTCGTATGCAGTCTTGCTTTTACTGAAACAGTCTTCATCCCGTAGTGATTCCACTATGTAACATTCACTTTTTTCCTGTCCATTTTCATTATACTCTTTGTTCAGACACAGTGTAAAATTAAGGTTGGTTGTGCCAAACCTGTAGGTTTTTGTATTTGTCAGGATCTCCTCCAGCATGAAATTCTCTGTTCTTGCCAATACAGCAATCTCACATATATGTTTTAATTTCTTTTTACATAGTGAATATGGATGCCTGGATGTAAAATAAATTTGTGAAGACTGTAACTGATTTTTTACTGCATACTGATAAAATCTCCTGGCTGAAAGGTTGGTTTCCACTCCGGTCAAATGCCTGAAACTGTCAGCTTTAAAACAAACCTCTATGTATCTGCCATCGAAAACGTATAAAAATTTTTTTCCAACAAGATGTTTTTTATATAACTGTGCAGCCTTACTGATCTCATTTATGATTAGTTTTCGGTCATTAATTTTCTTTTTATTCATCATATATTCTCTTTCCTATCATGGCTTTCTATTTTTATAAATGTATCTCCTATATTTTAAAATATAATTTTCTTTCACACGGAATCCGTCAGGGCATTTTCTAATTTTGACGCTCACCGCTGTCAGCGTTTCAGCTGGTCCTTGCATTCATTATACGTTTATGATACAGTAAAATCAAGAAATTTAATTCGCAAATCGATTCTTATATATAGAGAAAGGATAATCAATGAGAAATAAAATTCCTAATTATCATTTTGGAAAATGTTTAAAATACCTGTATTCTATTAATGAAATAGATACCGGCAAACGCGGATGGGCTGATTCAGTTGCATCTTCCCTATTTGATACAGGCATACTGGCATACCATTCAGCTAATGATGTAAAAAATATTGATGCAAGGACAAAACAAAAGTACAGCGTAAAAAAATCACTGCAGAATCATTTAGCAAAGAATTCTGCAGAAGAAATCAGTGTACAATGGCTTTCTGTATATTGCAATTACTTTGACTGCAGTGCAGATTATTTAATGGGATATATTGAAAAGCCTACTTATGCCTTGACAGATATTAATGAAAAAACAGGTCTTTCTGTAGAAGCGATAACAGCGCTTGAGCTGCTGAAATCTGATACAGAAAATATTCATCTATTTCATAACATAGAATTAGAAACTCTGGATTTTATTTTAAAAAGTATACGCAAAAAACAAATCCTTCAAAAAAACGGTATTGGGTTTACTGAATCCATCTTTCATTTTATCGGACTGTATCTCTGCTCTGGCGAAATTGTAAAGGAAAGGTCAGACAGTATTCGGTATAGATATGATGATAAACACTTTGGATTTTTTAAGGTTGGTGATACTATAGATAACCATATTGTTCAAAATATTTATGTAAATTACAATGATACCAAAATAAATATCAATGATTTGGAAAAACTATCTGTTTTGAATGTTAATAACAATCAGCACTATGTATTAAACATCTCAAGGCTTTTTAAAGCACATGCATTTGATGGAATTCAGGAAAAATTAATTGAACTATCAGATGAATGGAAAAAAGAAAGCCATAAAGATTAATTACAAATACCCCAAATATTTGAGCTACAGAAATAGCTGTCTTTAAAAAATAAAAATGCGTTGGACATTTAGTTATCCAACGCATCGGTAATCCCAAAAAGCGGTTTTATGCTGGCTGTCAGCCGGGATACCCTTCCAGGTATCAATTAGTCGCCGGAATGTTAAGTCCCCGACGCGGACTCACCGTATCTCCCTGGTGCGGGCGCAGCATCCTTCCGGATACTTTAAAGTCCTGGTATATTACCTGCCCAGGCGCAGTACAGCTTGATACGTGCCGCTTCACGGAACCTTTCTGGTTCACTTATAGTATATGTCAAAATGTTTGATTTATCAATGATTTTTTGAAATAAAAATGTAAATCTATGTTATTGTTTGAACATTTGAACTAAATACGTTCGTCAAAAGTGGTATATAAATAGTGTACGACCGGATGAAAGAGTTGTCAACAGACTGGTACGATTTTATATACTTTTATTCTGGTACAGAAATATCTTTGAAATATTACATTCATAATTATGATATTTAATCCGTTTATGCTTGAAAGTTTAAATGTTTGATTGAATGCTGTAATATAAATAAATGATATGTATAAATAGATGCGCCCTTTCATATCATTTATTTTACAGATATTAAAAAGATATTATTACAGACCTTAAAACAGTAATTGCTAAACGGAAACCTGGAAAAGCCGCCTGGAATAAAGGATTCTATTTATAATTACAAACTACGTTTAAACAATGGTGGATGAAAATCCCAGGTTGTAAATGAATTTCTAAAACTATGGATGGTTTTCTATTAATATGGACTGATTTCTAATGAAAAGGAATATTTTCTGTTCTAAAGGATGAAAATCTGATAATGTGGATAACTTAAATAGTCAGATAATTATATACTTTTTTGATATTTATCAGATAAATGATGAAAAAAACAGATAATTTAAAATGGGCAGTAAAGACTATAATTTTAATCAATTAAAAAAGGGCATAATACCCCCTAGAACATGCGGAATATTTAAAAAGAAAACATGTGTTCTTGCCATCCCCATGTAAGAAAGCACCGGCACCCGGCGCTGAAAGTATTTATTGTCTGTTATGCTGCAGCCCTGTCAGCCGACAGCATGGCGCGTATGGTGATGCGCACGATGCCGCCGAAATTCCGGATTTCCGTCCCGTGCAGGATGTAGCCGTTATATACGGCTGAGACAGCTTTCCGGACATTATCCCGGCTGTACTGTATGCACATGGACGCGAGGTCCTTGTAATCCTTCTCCGACAGTGCAAGCAGCGTATAGCTGCCTGCGGCTGCAATGCGGAAGACTGCCAGGCGGGCGTCCGTCAGCGGGTCTGCGCCCTTAATATAGCTTTTTCCCGCCATGAAGAGTGTCTGGTTGAGTTTGGTTATGTAGGATTTCATTTCGGCTTCTTCATTCTCCAGCATGGCGCCGCGCACATTCTTCTGTGCAAATTCCCTGTTTATGCTGAATGTCACGGACTTGTCGCTGCAGCTGAAGCTGAAAATGGAGCTGTCCTGTTCCAGCGCGCGGACGATGACGTTCCTCTTGCAGTAATCCGGGAGGAAGCCGCGCAGCTTTTTGAATGTTGCCGTGGCGGATGCCAGCTCCGGGTCTTCCGTGCTGCGGGAGGAGCTGCTGTCAACTTCCAGTATGCCCTTTAAATTCAGCCTTAATGTGTTCACGCCGTGCATGTTAAGGAGCCTGCGCACCATGCCCTCAGACATGGTGATGTACCCCTTGCCGCCCTCTGCAGCGGTTTTATGGTAGTCTCTGTATTCCGGAAGGAGGATGCTGATGCAGCCGTCATAAGCCCCGGACTCGCATACACAGCAGTAGCCGTATTCTGAAAGCGCCCTGTTGCTGGCGCGGACGGTGGCCGCAGTGCATCCGACTGTCTCTGCCAGCCCTTTAATGCTTATGTCCGTAATCAGGCCGCAGGCGTCCGGATTCAGGAAATGGTAAACCATCAGCAGCTTGAGGGCGTTGGATTTTAAAGTCTCCTGGTAGCCGAACCGGTTCTTTTCGTTGATGTATTTTTTCTTTTCGGTGTATGTTTCCGTAAAAACAGCCTGCGGGCATTCCCTGCATCTGGATTCCAGTGTTTTCACGGCTTCGTCCACGCCGAGGTCGCGCATCTGGCACTTTGCGCTGCAGACCGGGCAACCGGCGCACCCGGATTTTTCCTCGTCCAGCTTCGATTCGGCTGCTTCAAAGACATCTATGTAGTTTTCCTGCAGGCCGATCGCCTTTGTGATCACGCCTTTCCCGATGCGGGCAAAATTACTTAATTCCATGGCAATATACCTCTTTTCTGTGGTTACTGCCGTTTTTACATCCGTGGTGTTAAAAAGGGAAATAAAAAGGCAGTGTATGATTTTTACCATACGCTGCTCATTTCTGTAAGAAATATGTATAAAACTCCCACTTGCAAATCTAACATATCTTTGTTATAATAAACGCTGAAATAATTAGATTTGTTAGGGCGTGTTTATGACACTCTGAGCGATATGGGACGTCATATCATTCGGAACTTTCGGAACGGCAATTCCTGAAAGAGTCCTACATGATAAAAGCCTTTCCTTTCGTGGGATTGGCTTTTTTTCTGTTTTTTTGCTGTATCGTATATACTTCATTAATTTGTATCAATGTCTATTGTACAAGTTATTAAAAAAAATGCAATACTTTTTTTGCTTAAAATTAAAAAAATCAAAAACTGGTATTACTTTTTATATAACTATTAATACCGGTTTTTAAATAAAATCATCTTCATCTAATAAGGATTTGTTTTCTCTTACGTACTTTGTGATTATCATATTAAGCGCAGAATTATTTGATAATCCTTGCATTCTGTTAATTTTCGTAAATGCATTGAACATTTTCATATTTACTTTGGCAGATATTTGTTTATTTTTTAAACCCTCTCTGGATATGATGTTCTCGATTGGTTTTTTGTTTTCACTTTTTTCTCTATCTTTCTTTTCGGCAGCCTGTTGTGCTTCTTTTGCTTCCATTTCTTGCACGGTGTCTAATAATTTTCTTGGCATTTTAAGATCTCCTTATAGTAATAATTAGTAATACTTTTTATATTTATATGGTTAATATATAATAATAGTTAATGCTTATTATATAATATGTATTAACTAAGTTTGAAAGCAATTTCCATATAAGCTTTTGCAGCTTTTGCTTTCTGATTTGCTAAAACGACAGGTTTTCCGTCAGCTATCGCCCTGTTAACATCTGCTGAATCTCTTACAATTCCTAATATCGTCGATTTGCTTTCCAAAAGAGTTAAAACATCTTTATTATCATTTAATTTCATTTTATACATGGTAGCAATAATCCCATCTAAAACAAGATCTGGATTCAGGGAGCGATCACCATCACCACTCTGCACATCAGTTATTGTATTCATTAAAGCTTTTAATCCTCTGTAGGCAAGGTATTCTGTTTTTACAGGAATAATTACTTCATCAGCAGCTACAAGCGCATTTATAAGCAGAGTGCCAAGCTGCGGAGGACAGTCAATAAAGATATAATCGAAATATGGTTTTAAAGCTAAAACAGCTTTCCTTAATTGTACATCGCTATTACGTCCTACAACAAGTTTTGTTTCTGTGACAGCAAGATCAATATTGGAAGGAATAATAAATAGATTATCTAATCCGGTACTTTCTACATTAAATGCACATTCAGCAGGATTTGTTTTGCCTGTGAATAATTTGCATACATTGTAATCTTCAAATTCCTCTGCATCGGGATTCATTCCACAACTGATTGTTAGGCTAGCTTGTGGATCTAGGTCAATCATTAATACTTTCTTATTTATGATAGCTTTTGCGGCAGCTAGGTTGTATGTTGTTGTTGTTTTCGCTACTCCGCCTTTTTGATTTGCTATGGCAATAACTTTCATATTTGATTCTCCTTTTATATAATAAGTAATACTTATAATATAGTATTTAATAATTGATAATATTTATTATATAATAAGTAATACTTTTACGTCAATAGCAAATTTCAATTTCTGCAAGCAGAAAACGGGTGTATGTATGAAAATCAATCACATACATGGAGGAAATACTATGATTACAATTACAAACATCCGTAATATCAATTATACAGATTACGACGAGGTATGGGCAATCGTGCGCTCACTCAAGAATCCGGAAAATATGAAACATGTACCAGCACTTTCACCGTCATGGAATCTGTTTAAAACGTACCTGGGCCTGCGTGATGCCGGAAAATGGAATACAGAATCATTCAGTGATGTTTACGTTCCGACATTCCTGCGAGAAATGCGGTCTAAGATTGTACGTAAGAAACTGACAGAGCTTATCGATCTTGACAGACGGGGAAAGCATATATGCCTGACTTGTTTTTGCCCGGATGAATCGTTGTGCCATCGGAGCATTATTGCAGGTATTTTACAAAATGCAGGCGTTCCAGTATGTGGCGTACATGCAGATTATTCACGCTACGGCAGTCTTTGGTGTACCATACCGTAGTTTTCATGACTATTACAGCTATACAATCCAGACAAATTCAGATATAATGAGAAACAATAGGAATACTGGAGAGGAAAAATCCTCTCCAGCGAAATATAGAAAGGATTTTCATATGGAACAGTTCTTAATGAAGCCCAAAGTGGACTTTGCATTTAAAGAGATTATGACGGATGAAAAGGCACGCACCGGATTTCTGGCTGCTGTACTCAAAATTAATCCGGAAGACATAAAAGAGACACAGATACTCAATACAAACCTGCGCAGGGAGCATGAGGATGACAAACAGGGGATTTTAGATGTACGGCTCCTGATGAACGACGATGCAGAGATAGACATAGAAATACATCTGTCACAGTTAAAAGTATGGGCGGAGCGGTCGTTATTTTATCTGTCAAAGATGTATACTGAGCAGATCTCGCCAGGCCAGAGCTATAACGTATTTAAAAAGTGCATCAATATAAGTATTCTTGATTTTGAGCTTTTCCCGGATGAAATGGAGTTCTACTCGTGCTTCCATATCCGCGAAGATACACGTAATTTTATTTATACAGACAAAATGGAGTTTCATCTTATAGAACTGCCTAAACTCCCAAAAGAGCTTAGGGAAGACAGCAGCGACGTAGAACTCTGGGCAAAGTTCATTAATTCAGAGCGGAAGGAGGATTTCGATATGCTTGCACAGAAAAACCAGTATATAGAAAGCGCGTATGAGCGTCTGCAGCTGATCAGCCAGGACAGGGAGAAGCGTCTGGAGTACGAAGCCCGCGAGAAAGCCATCCTGGATCACAACCAGATGATGCTTGAAGCCGAAGAACGGGGTGAAAGACGTGGCCGGGAACAGGGTGAAGATCGCATTAATAAGTTAAATACATTTCTAATAAATGAGAAGCGTTATGAAGATTTGGAGCATTCTACAAGGAATAAGGAATATCAAAGACAGCTTATGGATCAGTACGGTATTTGAAAAGAGGATTTCGATATGCTTGCACAGAAAAACCAGTATATAGAAAGCGCGTATGAGCGTCTGCAGCTGATCAGCCAGGACAGGGAGAAGCGTCTGGAGTACGAAGCCCGCGAGAAAGCCATCCTGGATCACAACCAGATGATGATTGAAGCTGAAGAACGTGGCCGGGAACAGGGTGAAGACCGCATTATCAGATTAAATACATTTTTGTTGCATGAGAAAAGCTATGACGATCTGGAACGTGCTACCAGGGATAAAGACTTTCGACAGCAGCTTATGGATCAGTACGGTATCTGAAAACTGGGATTTTTCAGCCGGGATATTGAGAAACGGATATAGGTTTTTGGATGGTCTGCGGCAGTATGCGGTATCCGGATATGTGTGGTACATGGATGATGTTTTCAATTTAAAACAGAGTAATACGTTTGTATTACGCTGTAGTGTATTACAATTACTGGCTATTGACCCGCAGAATTAATTTTGTTATCATTTAGTGTAAAGAGATGTCTTACAGAAAGGCGTAGCAAAATGGCAGATGGGAAAGAACTGAAACCAAAATCGTTCCGGATTGATGATGAAACAGCAGAAAAATTCAAAGAAATATCAAACACCATCGGCGGCAACCAGCAGGAAACACTTGCAAAACTCATTGAAGCATTTGAATTTCAGTCCGGCAAGGCTGTACTGACTGAAAAGAAAGCGGATATCGAACAGTTTGAAAAGTATGTAACTGCCATTACCCGCATGTTTATGGGAAGCCTGGAAGACAATCAGAACATTACCGAAACAATACGGGCGGAGTTTGACGCGCTGTTAAAATCAAAAGATGCTGTAATTCAGGATTTACAGGATAAACTTGCCGCAGCAGACCAGATGAAAGAAGATGCTGTACTGCAGGCCGGGACTTTTGCAGATGAAAATGCAAGGCTGAATGAAGTGGTTGAGGGCTTAAACAGTGAATATAAGTTAAAAATAGACGATATGCAGTCTATGCTGTCAGACAAAGATAATCTTAATAAAGCACTGACAGATTCATGCAGTGGCCTTAAAGCCAAAATCGAAAGCATGAAAGAAGCTGCAGAGCAGTCTGCAGCACTCCGGAAAGAGCTGGAACAGCTAAAACAGGACCACGAAAAAGTTATCCGGGAACAGTCAGCCCTTGAAAAACAGATGCAGCAGGAACAGGACGCACATGAAAAAGCTGTATCGGACTTAAAGCAGCATGAAGCGGATGCCCTGGAACGTCTGAAAGAGCAGCTGCATCTTGAAGAGGACAGGGCTGTACTGCAGATAGAAAAATCATATCAGGAGCAGATCCAGGGATTAAAAGCTGATAAACAGGCAGAGGTTGATAAGTACCAGCAGAAATATTTCGAGCTGCTGGAGCAGATGAAAACCCGGGCTGAACAGGACGAACAAAATTAGATATGAGCTTAAAAGCGTTTATTAAGCAGGTTAAGTAATGGTTTTATACTATTGCTTAACCTGTTTTTTTGTAGAAAAGGCGGGAGCGTTTCTGCAATTAAGTTAAAGAATGGAGGATTAAGAAATTGAAAGATGTATGGCAAATTGTACATGACTGCGATGAGGATAATGGCGAACCGACCAGCTGGGCAAAGGAAATTAACCACCGGGAATATGGAAAGTACATATGGATTACCCGGAGGGATGACACAGAATATGCTGTCGAAGTAATACCTGCACCCGGTCAGATGGAAACAGATGTTCTTATGGTATGCAAATCTCTTAAAAGCGCCAAAAGATGGGTGACTATGAATGTAAGATAAGATAGGACAGCCTGCGGCTGGCGGGTGCGTATGACAGAAAGGAGTGTGATATTTTGATAAAGAAAAACACACTTGTTAAGGCATATGCAGAAGAATACGGCATTGACATTCGGACCGTCAGCCGCAGCAGAAAATCACCACACAGGTTTTATGTCCTGCGTGACGCGCTGGCGGTTCTGGAGCATAAGCCAAAAATTATTGTCCGCGACATCCGCTCGTTTGCGGTTTTATGCCGTAATGTCTGTGATGGAACACTGGAAATTGAATTTAACTGGCTGAATGGCAACGGGTATAACCTTATGGGATGGGAAGAAACAGTTGTCATTCCGTATGAGGAATTTGCTGCATTTGTACATGACAGCACGGTTGAAAGCGGGCCGTCAGAATGGAAAACACTTTCTATTGATAATTCCGTAAGACGGCCAAAACTTATATTCAACAGCCGCCGAAATCTCAATGCAGCAATTCAGAACGGTATTATTCGGCATAAGCTGGTACATTTCCTGCGCGACGGGTTCTGCTGGCCGGATGCGGAGCGGATAGAGCTGCATGATGATTTTATTCCGTACAGCTTCACCTTTCGCCAAATCAAAAACGGAAAGACAGCATTATCCGGCGGGCTGATCCTGCACCTCCAGGATAATATACAGAAATCATATTACAGCATACATACGTGATGTAGAACGCCTAATGCTCCAATCAGGGATGCCAGGTTATAGAGAGCTGTATAACCGGCACAGCAGTAATCTATGAGACAGATAACAGAAAGGAAAATTAAAACATGGATAAAGATACAGCAGAAAAATTTAAAGAAGACGGATGTCCGGTATGGTTTTATGGAAGACGGACTTACATGCCGATAAAAGCCAGGATTGTTAAGCTTTGTGAGGACAGCAGCGGCGGAGAATATGCAAAAGTAGATTACATCTATGATGATACTGCCGTCTACGGATCTGAAAAAGTACCTTTAGGATTTCTGCATGAATCAAAAGAAGAACTTACAGCATATGTGCATAAAGCCGTACTGGAAGAAATTGCAGAAGTTAAGGCTGCTGTACAGACAAAAGACGACTTCATCCAGTTTATGTTCCTGCATACTGTATCCTGCGCCGGGGAATATACAGACTGGACAGCCCGCTATGCGGTACAGCAGATTGCGAAAAATAAATGGGGCCTGGATCTGGAATAAGCTGATACAGCAGGCATCAGAAAGATGCAGAAACTTGGAATATTTCATGAATCGGATGGAATGGAGGTGAGGGTATCTGAAATACTTAATCTTAGAATCTACGGATGATGAAGAAATCTTTTATAATATTGATACAATAGTTAATATCAGCTTCGGACTTGCTCAATGTTTGTTAAATGAATCAGACGTAAAAAGAAATGGATTTAAACCTCTTGAATCCATTATGCGCTTAGAAACAATTTTTTGCGCAAAATGGCAAAATTTTGATGCTGGGTGGCAGAATTGACATTGCGCTGTATTTTTTCGGCTTACCGAAAGATTATGGTTAGCCAGGGGGATGTGGCTAACCGGACGACTCTGCGGGCTGGAGACCGGGGATCCGCCGGGAGACACACCTTGGGCGGACTGGGGCAACGCTGCGGTGAACGAATCGCTAACTGCGACTAAGACAGTCGGGGTGAGGCCCTCCTGCCTAAGTCTCCGTAAGCGCTGGATTTCACCTCCGCTAAAAACGCCCCTTAAACGTCCTTCCAAGGTGTGTCTCCCGACGGATCCCCGATCCCCAGCCCGCAGAGTCTGATTATGGCAGGCTTTACAATACCTGAATGATCGGTTTCATCTACAGCGGATGAAAACCAGCAGGACGAGGGGGAAAGGGCCTGGTTTTCACAAACTTTACACAAGATACGAGTTCAGGCGTTATAAGCCTGCCAATAACCAGACTCACAGGTGTTGTAAAGCCTGCCAATAACCGGACTCACAGGTGTTGTAAAGCCTGCCAATAACCAGACTCTGCGGGTTGGGGCCAGGGGACGCGCCGGGAGGTACACCTTGGAAGGACGTTCAAGGGGCGCTTTTAGCGGAGGTGAAATCCAGCGCTT
>ERZ779624.202-NODE-202-length-22137-cov-8.435151_pt1 | contig 22137 bp, 15 predicted proteins | sample MGYA00514190_ERZ779624 | MGnify/ENA primary metagenome ERZ779624 (study PRJEB29562, sample SAMEA4376706) | mouse gut metagenome | isolation source: Cecum | study: EMG produced TPA metagenomics assembly of the A DSS colitis mouse model was used to assess the... | reverse complement strand
GAGGCGAAGAAGGAATCCAAGGAAGCGGAGAAGAAGGCCGAGACACCTGCGGCGGAGGCGAAGAAGGAATCCAAGGAAGCGGAGAAGAAGGCCGAGACACCTGCGGCGGGGGCAAAGAAGGAGTCCAAGGAAGCGGAGAAGAAGGCCGAGACACCTGTGGCGGGGACAAAGAAGGACCCCGTGGCGGCCGGAAAGAAGGATTTCCCTGCGTCCAAGGAAGCGGAAAAGAAGGAGGCAGAGAAAAAGGAGGCAGAAAAGAAAGCCGCGGAGAAGAAGGCAGAAAAATCCAGGCAGCCTAATAAGAAGTCCGGGAAGAAGGGACCTTCCAGGCGACGCTAAATGGGTGCAGGGAAGCAGCGCTCGTGCACATGGTACACATTCGGTTTGCAGAAACGGAAGTTTCGTAATTGCTAATCCATTATGAAGAAAAGGAGAGGAAAACATGTCAGGAATCTATGAACAGTATGCCAAATTTCGGCCTGAGCTGACGGATGGTGAGAAAGATACATTGAATCGCCGGGGAGAGGGGGAACTATCTGACAATCATGGTCAGATTATTGTGGCAAAGAAGCGGGCCGAGAGGCAGTTCAGCGAGTGGGTGAATTCCGGGTATGTATATCCGGATGATCCGGAGATTACGGAAAAATATCCGGGCATTGACCCTAAGGGATGCGCCTGCGAGGTAGATATGAGCTTTGCCAACCGTGTGGCCAGGCTGAAGGCGGCATTGCCCAGCCGGCCGCTGACAACGATGTCCTATGTGGGCCAGCGGTTGAGCGAGTTGGAGGATCTCCAGAGCCGAATCTATAGTTCCTGGCAGGAAATGGAGTTTGACTGCCGGAAGATTCAGTTGAACCAGCGGGCGGCAAAGCTTGCGGTGACACAGGAGAGCAGCGACTGGCTTCTGGATCAGGCAGACGACTATGCCAGGGAGGGAAACGGGATTCAGACCGTCAATATGTATCTGAATGTGCTGGAGTATGCCGCAGGACTGACAGACAGAGAGCCCACTCTGCAGGAGAGAGCTTTTCTCAAGCGGCTGGAGGCCCCTCTGGATGAGGCGGTGGAGCGCCGCAGGCATGATTCCCTGACGCAGCCTCTGAAGGTAGAAGTGGAGTTTACGAACTTCGACAATCAAGTGCAGCAGAAGTTTTTCTCCAGTCCACTTGCCTGGGAGAAGAAGCCGGCGGATACGCCAAAAGATGTGGTACGCCCCGAGGCGGTGGAGGGCGCCATTTCCAGATATGCCGCAGCTACTGCGGACAGAGCCCTGGATCCTCTCTTTGAACACGCTGAGAAGATCACCCAGGGAAAGATCAGCCGCGCTGATCTGATCACCGTGGACGGCAAGACCGTGAAGGAGCTTATGGCCGAGCGGTTCCGGGAGATGGAGAGCAACGAAACCTTTGAAACCTGGTATGGGAAAAACGTGCGCCAGATGACCAATGACCTGGTCTCCGCAGGCCTGATGGCGGGTAAGCGGGTGGAGGCGTTTGTTCCGGACAAAAACGGCAGGATTCCCAAGGAACCGGCCCAGGTGGTGAAGACGGGCTACACACCTTCTCCGTTAAAGAAGGTAACACTGAACGCCTGGGAGCGGCATTTTGCAAAGCATGGTTTTTATAAGGAAAAGGCTGCCAAAGCTGTGGAATATCAGAATGTCATGGCGGCCAGAGAGCGGGTACAGCTTAAGAATATGGAGACCCGACTGCAGATGAATGATTTGTCATCGCCGCGCGTAAAGGATATGTTTTTCGGAGAATGGCAGAAGGAGACGGGAGAGCCGCTGCCCGAGAAGGTGCCCGGAAACTACACTGTGCATCGTTCCGCGCTGAGCACCTTTGCCATCTGTGGTCTGGCTGCAAAGGGTTATTCCATAGAAGAGATTATGAACCCTGACCTGCTGCAGAAGGAGAAAGCAGACATGGGCAGGGAGGTCATTGAGAATCTGACCAGGAATGGAAGCGAGAGCGAAATTGAGGAGCGGAAGCGGTGGGAGGCCGAGACGCTTTACAACGGCAGAAAGAAATTGAACGATCAGCTGGATCGAATCTGTGAGAATTTTGACCTTACTGACACAGAAAAGATTTTTTCTGAAGAAAGCATCCCCATGTATACGTTGGGCAGCGTGCTCTTCGATTTGTCCCAGGAAGAGGATCGCGTGGATAAGCAGAAATACGAGGCGGTTGCCAAGGCGGATGTGCCGGACAGGGATCCCAAGGAGACCATACGGCAGCTCTTTGACCATGCCGACAGCTTCTGTAACTATATGCAGTATGCCAAAAATACACTCACAAGCAGGTGTATTGTGACTGGCACGGAGGTGAACAGTGGATTTGGAATTGACCGTGCATTGTCGGAAATGGGAAGATTTGAGTACGCAAGAAGGTTATATGCGGAGGAAAAGGCCAAAAATCCCGGCGTCCAGCCTTATTTGGGGGTGAAGGCGGATGACTTCCAGCTGGTGAGCAATGAGCTGGCCATGACTGATAGCTTCAATGATGCGGTCAGAAAGAGTGTCTTGGATCCCAAAATGGCAGCTTCGTTGAAACAGGCAGCAGTAAGAGGCGATATCTTACAGAGGATAAATGTGCAGTATAACAGCAAGCATGAGATTTCCTTTGAAATCAGCGAGTCTTCCAAGAAGACGGCAAAGAAGGAAGAGCGCAGCCAGAAGCTGGAGGAAGCTGTCCGGAAAAATCAGGAGAAGGCAGACAAGAAACAGGTGAAAAAGTCGTCGGGAAGATCAATGTAGGAAATGACAGGATCCGCTCCTGGAAGTTTTTTCGTTAATTGTATGGAAAGTGGAAAGGAAATCGCGCGTAAAGCGTGTGAAAGGTGCAGGTATGGCAGGATCCGAAAGGCAGATTGTCCGGGATTACAGAAAGGCACAGAAGCAAAAAATACTGGCAGGTATCGCTGCGGGAACCATGACAAAGCAGGACCTGAGTCATTTTAACGCCACCAACAGACGGCATCAGATGTTTGATGCCGTCAAGGCAGTAGTTCGGCTTACCCAAAGGAAAAATCCTTACACGGAGACCGGCAACCGTTTTGAAAGAGACGGCATGCAGTTTGAAAATAAGGGACGTATTATGATCGGAGGCACCAAGCCCATGTATCAGTACCAGGATTCCAAGGGTCAGGTGTGGCTCATGAAGGAGGCGATCACGGCCATCGGTACAAAAAAGCCCATGGGTGCACTGGTATCGGAGGCAGCCTTTCGGATTCAGAACCTGGTGGAACCGGAGAGCGCCATTCCCACCTTTGTGAGAAGGAGTGCAGACGGGAAGGTGGTGCACGGTTCTTTTCAGGCCAGGGTGGACGTGGATAAGAACGCCATCGACCTGTTCCAGTGGCAGAGGGACGGCAAGGGCGTTCTCACGGATTCCCTGAAAAAACAGATCTTGCGGGAACATGTGACGGACTGGCTGCTCTGTAACTTTGATACCAAGGGAGAAAATTTTCTGATTGATACTGACGGGCGGCTGCGGGGTATCGACAAGGAGCAGGCATTTAGTTATCTGTATGAGAAAGAGGCACAGCACCTGAGCTATGACTATTCTCCCAACCCCAACAAAACGCTGTATGACACGGTGTTTCAGATGTACGCCAACGGGGACAAGAACATGGATCTGGATCTTGGCGGTAATTATCAATATATCAGAAAGCTGAGCCAGATGCCGGATCAGGAATACATGAATATCTTTCGGGATGTCATTGATGCCAAATGCAAGGGTGACACGGCCAAAGCGGATAAGATGTACGAGGCTATCCTGGGCAGGAAGCAGAACCTGGAGACGGAGTATGGGGAATTTTACGGAAAACTGGTGCGGGAGAGATTTAAGGATAAGTCCAAGGATATGCTGACGGAGAATGGGCAGTTCTCATTCGAGGGCAGAGAGGCAGGCGCACCACAGAGAATCGCGCGGGAAGCCTCCCGGGCAAAGCAGAGCCGGGGTGCTGAGGCGATGAAGGAGCGGCTGGAGGAGCGCCGCAAGGTGTTCTTAAGATCCAGAAACGAGAAGGTGTCTGCTCACTATCAGGCCATACACGATGTGCTGGGAAAGATCACGGAGCTGGCGGAGCTTGATGTCAACCGCGAAAACCGGGATAAACTGGAAAAGCTGAACGAAGAGCTGAAGGAGCGCTGCGAGAGCTTTCTGGAGGAGAGCGGAAACCGCCATACGCCTCGGGGAAGAGCCAGGAGAAGGCTGGTGAACGAGCTTCTGGAGATGGAGCGGAGCGACGCAAAGACGCTGGCCGTGCTGAAGGACGACAAGATGATGGACTACATGGAGGGTACGGGGAAGAAGTGCTGGGAGGCCTTAGGCATGGGGCGGAAGCAGAGTCAGGGCCTGGATGCGGCAACACCTGTGGCCACACAGCGTCTGGCGAAGCTGGCGGGCACTGACGACTACGGAGCCATTGACAAGCTGTTTGGAAAAGAACAGCTCGGGGAGAAGGATTCCGTGGATGCCAGGCTGGCCCAGGGGGTGGACTGTCTGACGGAGCAGTCTCTTCGCTATGGTATGCGGGATATTTTGGATAAGAAGCAGCTCAAGGAGCTGTGTCAGCGGGTAGCCCAGGTGCAGAAGGCCCTGCCTGACATGGAAAAGACGGAGCAAGCCGGGATCGGTGAAAAAAAGACAGTACCAAAGAAACAGGAGTCTGCGAAGACGGCAAAAACAGAGTCACCGCAGAAAGCCCCCCGGAGATAGATGCGGCATTAATAAGATGTAGAAAAATCGGCAGAAAACTGTGAGGAATAGGAGGATTAAATGGATGCCCGGTGTTTATGAACAGTATGAGAAGTATCGGCCGTCGATGAGCGACACGGAAAGAGCCGATCTGGAGCAGGCCAGGATACAGGAGGAGGAACTGCGCCAGAGAAAGGATCTGCAGCTGTGGGAGAGAAACGGCAAGGTCGGCTTCATTGAAAGAGATGGCAAGAAGCAAATGCTGCGGCCCTTCCCTTACATGGATAAGGAAGTTGAGATCGCGGAGGCCAGAGCCGACAAGCAGTTGTGGCCCTGGGAGAAGGCCCATATGATCTATCCGGACGACCCGGCTATCACGGATAAGTTTCCGGGCATGGATCCCAGAGGATATTACACTGAGGTGGATATGGGCTTTTCGGACCGTTGTATGAAGGTCATGGCGGCGCTGCCCAGCCGTCCTCCGGAGACTCGCGCCTACATAGACCAGATGCTGAAAAATGCCCTGAATCAGGGGACGCCCATGGGCAGAGTCTGGACGCAGATGGTTGGAAAGTGCTGGCAGGCCAGGGATCTGCGCCGGGGGGCGAAGCTGGCTACCTCGGAGGCATGCTGCGAGTGGATGCTGGAAGATGCGGAACAGCTGGAAAAGGGAAGCGCCGACATCAGCCGGGTCAACGGCTTTGTCAATGTTCTGGAATATGTGGCAGGCCTGACGGACCGGGTTCCCACCGATCAGGAAAGAGCCTTCATGAAAAATGTGGATGGTGAGCTGACGCCGGAGGTAGAAGCCGCAAGGGAGAAGGACATTGTTATTCCGGATAAGATTCAGGTAAAGTTTGAGAACTTAGACCATCAGGTGGAGCAGAAGTTCTTTTCCAGCCCGCTTGCCTGGGATAAGACGCCTGAAGATATCCCCCATGACGTGGCCAGTGTGGAGGCGATACAGGACAGCTTAAGCCGTTATGCCGCCGCCACCGGTGACCGCTTTATGTCTCCGCTGTTTGAGCGCGCGGAAAAAGCGACCCACGGAATAATCAGCCGCGGCAACCTGATTACGGTGGACGGGCAGACTGTCCGCGAGGTCATGCAGGAGCAGTACAATCAATTGAAGAAAGAAGGGAATCTGCCGATAGAGGAAGGGTCGCAGAGAAGAATGCTTTTCGAGGACTGGTTCAAGAAGAACGAGAAGCAGATGACGGGGGAACTGGTTTCGGCGGCGCTGATGGCAGGCAAGCGGGTGGAGGCGTTTATTCCGGATAAAAACGGAAATATTCCCAAGGAACCGAAGCAGGTGACGAAGACAGGTTATGAGCCTTCCCCGTTAAAAAAGGTGACATTGAATGCCTGGGAACGCCATTTTTCCAAGTACGGACATTTTAAGGAGAAGGTGGCAAAGGCGGCGGAGTATCAGCGCGTCATGGCCGCCCGGGAAAGGGTGCAGCACCAGAACAGGATAAATCAGTTAGACGCGGACAGCTTGGTGGGGAGTCGGATGAAAGATATCTTCTTTGGGGATTATGTAAAGGAGAACGGCCCCATAGAAATTGACAACCCCATGTGGGGGCTCAGTGTGAGCAGAAGCGGCCTCACCACGACTGTCATCTGCCGTATGATTCGGGACGGCCACAGTATGCAGGATATTCTGGATCCGGATAAGCTGAAGGCGGAAAGGAAGAAGGCGGCCGAGGAGACAGTGGAGAGAGTAAAGGCTCGTGATGACGACTGGCTGGCGAATAACCTTTTTGAGGGTTATCAGAAGCTGAACAAGGAGGTGGAGATGCTGGCATCCAGGATCGATCTGGGTGACGATAAGCAGCTGTTTGCTCAGGATTCGAGGACTCTGTTCGCAACGGCTGAAGCGATCTTCGACCTGGGCCAGGAGGTAAACAGGAACAAGGAAGCCATGAACAAGGCGGCGGAGGCACATTTCCCCGACCGTAAGGGCAGTGAGGTTATGGATGAGCTGTACCATGAGAGTGCCGCGCTGACTGGTTATAAGGATATGGCAATAAAGGGAATACAGGCACAGAGCGATCTGTTGAGGAAGGATACGTCGCAAATAAAGAGTACCCTGGCAAGTTTGGCCGCGTGGGAGTATACCCGCAACAGTTATAACGCTAAGAGACAGGCATCGCCCGGAGCGAAGTTTACCGAGGATGATTTTGCAAAGGCCATGGATGTGCAGACGCTGCTTTGTGTGGGAGAACCGGCCACAGACTTTGCCGGGCAGATAAGATCTGACGAGGTGCTGGGAGACGCAATGCGGGGAGCGATACTTGCAGGAGATGTCTCCAGGTTTATAACCGTACGATATGACAAGAGGGGCGAAGTGGTCTTTAACGCGGACAGGAAAGGATTGCAGGAACGGGGTGAGAAGCTGAGGAGACTGGAGGGTACCGTGAAGAAAAACGAAGAGAAAGAGATGAAAAAAGAGGCGGAAGCGCTCCGAAAACAGGAAAAGAAGACAGAGAAGGCGGCTGTGAAACGCCGTTAGAACGCAGAGGAAGACAATTTCAAAAGGACTGCCGTATTGACACGGCAGTCCTTTTGTCTTGCGCCGGACGGCGCGGGTTTCAGGGGACAAACGATCAGTAAATGGTCACCTTTGTGTTTTCTGCCATCCATTTGCACAGTCCCGGCATACCGGCGCGCATGGCAGCGATCAGGATGAAGATGAGAAGAAAGCCAAGGATAAAATCCCTTATATTTTTTCTTGCCTGAGTGATCTCCTCGGGACCGTCAGCCTTGGCAAAGCGAACTCCGAGGAAAATACACTGTATCGCCCCCAGAGAGCTGACGATGAGCAGCAGTGTGCCGGTGAATCCGTTCACCATATTCAGAATGGGAAGGATTAAATTGTAAAAAGCGTTGGAGTCCGTCATAAGTACACCTCCAAAGATGCGCCGATCAGCCGGCAGAATTCATCCATGTCTGCATTGCAGGAAGTCCCAGCTTCAGGGCCAGCATCAGCACGAAAATCAGGATAAAGCCGATCAGAGCATTCTTCAGCGCGCCCTTGGCTTTTTCTCTGTCCTGAGGTTCCTCGGCCTTGGCCAGCTTGATTCCCAGAAAAATACAGTAGATGGCGCCGATGGCCCCTACCAGTGTGAGGATCGGGTTGATGGCCATATCCAGCAGATTTACAATGGGCCTCATCATCTGCTCAAAGGGATTTGATGTTAATAATACATACATAATAAGTCTCCTTTCCGTTTAAAAAAGTGAAAGTATATTGCCTTGCAGCCATTATATATGTGCCGGTTCATCGTTTCAACGTACAATTTTGCGCTCAGACAGTCATTTTTGCGCTTTTGGGGTTTTGGATACAAAAATGGCAGTTTTGACGCAAATATTGCACTGTCTTACCCGTTCTCACCTTGCTACAATAAGAATAAATGAGTTTCAGAGTCAGATAACGGAGGTATGCGGATGACGGTAAAATTGATGAAACAGGGGGAGGATGCGGTTCTGTTTCTGGAGGGCAGGATCGATACGGTGACTGCTCCGGAGGCCCAGGAGGCACTGCTGCCCATGGTGGATGAATTCGGAAAGCTTACACTGGATTTTGACAAGGTGTCTTTTGTGAGTTCCGCCGGATTAAGGGTGCTTCTGATGCTTCAGAAAAAATGTAATGCACAGGGCAAGGAGATGAAACTGGTACATGTCAAGTCGTCCATTATGGAGGTTTTTGACATGACCGGATTTTCCGGTATGCTGAATATTGAGAATTGAGAAATGTTATTGAGGTTCCTGCCTGCCGCAGGCGGGCGGGAAAACAGGGAATGGATGTCTGCCAAGGGCGGGCAGGAGGTGTAATTATGAAGATTATAAAAAAGGAAAACGGGGAGGCGCTGCGGTTGGCGCTGGAGGGAAGACTGGATACCAACACCGCGCCGGAGCTGGAATCTGTGCTGAAGGGATCCCTGGAAGGAATCAAGGAACTGACCATCGACATGACAGCGTTGGAGTATCTCTCCTCCGCAGGGCTGAGGGTGCTGCTGGGCGCACAGAAGACCATGAATAAGCAGGGTTCCATGAAGGTGACAAATGCGAACGAGATGATTTTGGAGGTCTTTGAGATCACGGGATTTTCAGAGATCCTGACGCTGGAATAAACGAAGACAGGCTTGAGAGACAGACAGGGGGACAGGACGGCGGTATGGAAGAGGCAAATTTTGGCAGGGCATACTGTAATCGGGCGCAGCGCGCCATTGCACTGAGTGAGGGGGCTTTCGGGGAGAGTGCCCTTAATGTGATTTCGGTGAGGCTCAGCCTTCCGGACTGCACGGCACAGCAGGCAAAGGCGGCGGCGGATCTCATACTGAAAAGTGCGGATGTGTTTTCCGTAAAACTGTGTGTGGAGGGAGAAGAGCCGTATTTTGTTCCGGGCAGGGACTCGGAGAGCTGCAGGGCTGCAAGGGGCGCGGACGAAACCTGTGGGAAGCCGGATTGCAGAGACGGGGATTGTGAGAAGCCGGAGGGAGCAGACGAAGCCCGGGGGCCGGAAGACGGGCGCCGGAGTGCTGCGGTGTGCAGGCTTGCGCAGGAGATGGACTGCAGGGCTGAGGAGGAGTACACGCAGAAGAAGGATTGCACTCCGCTTAACTATCCGGAGCAGCTTTATGAGGTGGAGGCAATTCCCATCCGGGAAGGGGGCTGCGTGCTTTATGCCCGTTTTCACCATATTATCATGGACGGTTACGGGATGAGTCTTTTTGCACAGAAGACGCTGGATGCCCTGGAGGGAAGGGATCCGGAGTCCTCGTTTTTTTTCCGGGCAGATGAAACCGGGGAGCATGGGACGGAAAAAGAATTCTGGCAGAATTATTTTTTGGAGGCACAGTTTGAGCCGGCGGTGTTTGCGGACACCCCACAGGGGCTGGGATTTACCCGTTTTCACAGAACTCTTTCCAGGGAGATGGTGGAAAGAACAGAGCGCTTCGGGAAGGAAAACGGTGTCACCACACCCTATGTTTTTGCGGCGGCATATGCTGTCTGGCTGGCGGAGGCCACGGGAAAACAGGATGCGGTATTTCTGATGCCGCGGCTGAACCGTCAGGGCGAAGAGCTTAAGACGTTGGGCTGCTATACGCTGCTGGTTCCTGTCCGGGTGCGGGTGGAGCAGACGGATACCTTCGGGGCAGTGTGCCGCAGAACCGCTGAGGCGGCAAGACTTGCGTCGGAGCACAAGGAGTACGGCTACGAGAATATTCTGCAGGCGGCGCGGGAGGAAAATCCGGGGGCGGGAAGCCTTTCGGAGTATGTGTTCAACTTTTACCGTTATGAGCTGCAGGCCGGGATGGATTTTTCCTGCAGTATCAGCGTGGCGGGAGCCATGCACAATCATTTTACCTGGAATATTTTCAGAGAGAGCAACGGCGGGCTGAACTTTGTGTTCGATCTGAGGGACGGCGTCTGCGACAGGCAGAAGGCTGAATTTTTTATGGAGAGTGTTCTGGAGATTCTGGAACAGGGGATGAAGGGGATTCCGGTAAGCCGTATTCCTGTGGTGGGCGGCCGGGAGCGCAGGCTTCTTCTGGGCGTACAGGGGAAGAAGTATGTGGTGGATGATGAGGCAACCATCCCTTCGCTGTTCAGAAAGGCGGCGTCCAGGTATGCGGAGCGGCCCGCCTTATACGCGGGAGAGCAGAGCTATACCTTTGCACAGCTGGATCAGGTGTCTGACACCATTGCGGTGGCGCTGGCGGCCCGGGGTGTCCGCAGCGGGGACAGCGTCGCCTTTATGCTGATGCGGGATATCCGGCTGATTCCGGTGATGCTGGGAATCGCCAAGGCAGGCGCGGCATTTATTCCGGTGGATCCCATGTATCCGAAGGACAGGGTGGACTATATTTTGGAAAACAGCGGCGCCAGGCTTCTGATTTCTTCTGCGGATGTGGAGGCGGCCCGGGAGTACGAATACCTGGAGGCGGAGGAACTGACCGCGGCGGAGGGAGAGGAGTGGGTGCTGCCTGAGATCAGACAGGAACAGACCGCCTATATGATCTATACCTCCGGAACCACGGGACGGCCCAAGGGAGTCATGCTGTCTCACAGAGGGATTGCCAATATTGTACATCCTGACAATAATCCCTTCAGCAGGGATATTGTAGAACATTGCCAGGGCATTGTAGCCATCGGTTCGATTTGCTTTGACATTTCTCTTTTTGAAATATTTGTGCCGCTGCTGAACGGGCTGTTTGTGGAGCTCGGAAACGAGCGCGCCATGGTGGATCCGGAGGAGCTGGCGGAGCACATTCTGCGCCATGGTGCGGACATACTTCACTGCACGCCCTCCAGGATTGTGTCATATCTGGGAAATCCGGCCTTTACGGAGGCGCTGCAGTCGGTTCAGGCAGTGCTGTCCGCGGGGGAGGTGCTGCCGGAGAGCCTTGCCCTTCGTCTCAGGGAGCAGTATGGGATTCGGATTTACAACGGCTACGGCCCAACGGAGACGACCATCGGCGCTACCATCACCGAGGCCGGGGATACGAAGACCATCGGAAGTCCCATCGGCAACATGGGTATATTGCTGTTAAACGGGAACAGGAAACAGGTTCCCTGGGGATGTGCCGGTGAAATCTGTATCTATGGATACGGTGTGGGGATCGGCTACAAGGACAGACCGGAGGAGACGGAGGCAAGGTTTATCGACTATGACGGGATGCGGGTATACCGCACCGGGGATATGGGGCGTCTTGCCGGGGACGGAAGACTGCTTTACCATGGCCGGAATGACCGTCAGGTCAAGCTCCGGGGGCTTCGCATTGAACTGTCGGAGATTGAGAAGGTTATGGGGGCGCATGAGGGAGTGGCTCAGGCGGCCTGCGTGCTGCGGAAGGTGGACGGTGTGGACCGGCTGGCCGGTTTCTACACGGTGCAGGAGGGCTGTGAGACACCGGCTGCGGAGCTGCGGGACTTTATGAAGGGGCGGCTGACCTCCTACATGGTGCCGGATATCTTGAAGCAGCTGGATGAGATGCCCCAGACGCCGGGCGGAAAGACGGATCTGAAGGCGCTGGGCGGGATTCCGGTAGAGTTTCAGCGGATTTACCGCGCGCCTGTGAGCGAGACGGAGAAGCTGATTTGTGACGCTTTCTCCGCGGTGCTGGGAACTGCCCGGGTGGGAATGGAAGATAATTTCTTTGAGCTGGGCGGAGATTCCCTGAGTGCCGTCAAACTGATGGTGGAGCTGGAAAAGACGATTTCCGTGAAGGAGGCAAGTCTGGATTACGCAAGTCTGTTCCAGTACCCTACGCCGGAGCTGCTGACGGAAAAGCTGGCGGGCAGGGCCGGGGGTCAGGGAAGCTTTCCCATAGACCGGCTGGACTACGCGGGAGTGCAGGAGTATCTGGAGGGAGCCATGTCCGATGATATGGCCGGGGCAGGAAGCGAAGAGGAGTTGTCCGGGGAAGGATATCTGGGAAACGTGCTGCTCACCGGTGTGACGGGCTATCTGGGTATTCATATTTTTACGGAGCTTTTACGGCGCCCGGAATGCTGCGGGAAGATTTTCTGCTTAGCCAGGCCCAAGGGCAGGCTGTCGGCGGAAAAGAGGGTGAAGAGTGCGCTGTTCTATTACGCGGAATCGGATTTTGCGGAGAGCTTCGGGAAAAAGTGGTTTGTGATTCAGGGTGATATCACCCTTCCCGGTATTTTCTCGGAGGAATTTTCGGAGCCTGTGGATACGATTATCAATTCGGCGGCCAATGTGGCGCATTTTGCTTACGGGGATATTCTGGAGAAAGTGAATGTGACCGGGGTGAAGAACCTGATCGAGTTTGCCGTGCCCCTGAGGGCATTGTTTTGCCAGATTTCCACCATCAGTGTAGGCGGTATGGCGCAGGTATCGGAGGAGCCCCGCAGCTTTTCCGAAAAGGATCTGTATGTGGGACAGGAGATATTCAATCCCTATATTGATTCCAAATACAGGGCGGAACATGCTTTGCTGCGTGCTGCGGCAGACAGGGGACTTCCGGTAAAGCTCATACGGGTGGGAAATCTGCAGGGCAGGATTCGGGACGGAGAGTTTCAGATGAATCTGCGGACAAACGCCTTTACCAGGCAGCTTTCCTCTTATGTAAGAATGGGGGCGGTTCCGGAGACCGTGTACCGGGCCAGCGTAAATTTTTCTCCTGTGGACGAGACGGCTCACATGATCGTGGCGCTGGCCGGAGCCAGGGAGCGGGGAGCCTTCCATGTGTATCCTGGTGAGGAGGTTGCCTGGCGCAGACTCTTCGAAGCGTTGGAAAAACTGGGACATCATGTCCGGGTGATCTCCGGGGAGGCGTTCGAGACGCTGCTTTCGGATTGTCTTGAGACGGAGGAGGGCCGGGAGGCTGCAGAAGGACTTCTGACGGAGCGGCCGGACCGCCGGTATGCGTATCTGCCTGTGGTGCAGGAAAAGACGGACGGTATCCTGAAAAGACTCGGGGAGCGCTGGGGTTCGGTGACGGAGGAATATTTGCACCGGTATTTGTCTGCCCTGGAAGGAATGGATTTGTTCTGATCTGTAAAATATTGAGTGATATGCGCAAAGAGGGTGTGTAAGCACTTATTACAGCGCGCAAGGGGGTAAACGATGATAACAGTGGCCTTGTGGAGTTTTGCGGTGTTTCTGGCATCTGTCTTTGCCGCGGTGCTGGCAGGTATTACGCTGGAGCCGAAATATCCGGGGAAGATCAGGGCAGCGGTGTGGACGGCAGCCGCCCTGCTGGCCTATGCAATTGCTTTTCTGAGCTATTACATTAATCTGTACAATGATCTGATAGGGATCCTGGGTCTTTCCGCCATGGTCTGCATGGTGGCTCAGCTTCTGTACAAGGGCACATGGTCCACCAAGCTGGTGGTGGCACTGATGGGATGTCTCATCGGCAATGTGTCTACATTCATGCTGTGCGGAACCACGGACACCCTGGCGGGGAGTGCGCTGGGACTGATCCGGGAGAGCCCTTATGACACGCCGAACCTGCTGTTTTTCATCGGTATCAAACTGGTGGTCTACACGGTGGGGGCAATCTGCTACGCAAAGCTGCTGCGGAAATATATTCACAACACCATTGAGTCCGTGGAGGGAAAGATGGCGGTGTTTGTGCCTGCTCTGCTGGTGTCTGTGGCAGGGTTTTATGTGATTAACCTGTTTTCCAACAGCAACGGGATCTATCCGGACAACAAATGGTTTTTTCCTTTGTATCTGACGGTCTGCGTCATGTTCCTGGTGGAGTTCTGGATGATTTTTTATTCTATCAATCAGAGCGCCGTGGCCATGAAAAATGCGGCGGAGCTGAATGTGGCGGCAAATATTCAACAGTCCATGCTGCCCTGTATTTTTCCGGCCTTTCCCGCCAGGGATGAGTTCAGCATTTATGCCACCATGAATCCGGCCAAAGAGGTGGGAGGGGACTTTTACGATTTCTTTATGGTGGATGAGGGGCATTTGGCCATGGTGATTGCCGACGTGTCGGGAAAGGGAGTTCCCGCGGCGCTTTTCATGGTCATCGGCAAGACCCTGATCAAGGATCACACACAGCCCGGCAGGGATTTGGGAAAGGTGTTTACGGAGGTCAACAATCTATTGTGCGAGTCCAACAGCGAGGGGCTTTTTATCACGGCATTCGAGGGAGTGCTGGATCTGGCCACGGGACAGTTTGACTTTGTGAACGCGGGCCATGAAATGCCCTTTATCAGCAGGGCGGGAGGGGACTTTGAGGCGCACCGGATCCGCCCGGGCTTTGTGCTGGCGGGCATGGAGGATATGCGCTACCAGGCCGGGAGTTTTACCCTGGAAGCGGGGGATAAGATCTTTCAGTATACTGACGGCGTCACGGAGGCCACCAACGCCAGGAATGAGCTGTACGGGATGGAGAGACTGGGAGAGATTCTGAGAAAGAACAGAAGCCAGGGCCCGGCGGGTATACTGACCGCTGTCAAGAAGGATATTGATCGTTTTGTGGGGAGCGCCCCGCAGTTTGACGATATCACCATGATCTGTATGGAGTATAAAGGAGGGGGAAAAAGATGAAGGAACTGACAATCAATGCGACGTTGGAGAACATTCAGACAGTCACCGATTTTGTGGACGGGCAGCTGGAGGAGCTGGGGTGTTCCATGAAGGCACAGATGCAGATCGACATTGCCATCGACGAGCTGTTCGGCAATATCGTCCACTATGCATACAATCCGGAGGTAGGTCCGGTCACGGTGCGGGTGGAGGTGACGGAGGATCCGCTGGCGGTGAGCATCACCTTTATCGATAACGGCGTGCCCTATGACCCTCTGGCAAAGACGGACCCCGATGTCACACTCTCCGCGGAGGAAAGGGAAATCGGGGGCCTGGGAATTTTCATGGTGAAAAAGAGCATGGATGAGATCTCTTATGAGTACAGAAGCGGACAAAATATTCTGACCATCAAAAAGAATATGTGACGGAGCGGAGCTTCAGGAGAATCATCTGTATGGCCGCAATCAGGAGCCCTGCTGCAAAGATCAGAATGCTGGCCTGAAGAATTATCCGGGAAAGTGTCTGGGCACTGAACATGTGATTCAGGAGAGAGTAGAAGGACAGGGACAGGGTGCAGCCCACAAAGTTCAGGACAGGCAGCATGCCCGGATGGTGCTCTCCCTTTACAGAGTCCGCGGCGGAATACCCCAACAGAAGCAATTCCAGGATGCAGATGAAGATCAGTTGCAGGCTGAAAAAGGAGCCTGACTTTTCAAGCGGTATGCCCAGAGGGGCGGTTCCAAGCTTTGCAGTGCGCAGCAGCAGCCAGGCTACAAAGAAGTCATACAGGATGCCTGCGGCGCCGGCAATTCCAATACCGATTCTGAGACGACTTTTGGCGGGGCCGCTCCGGTAGCTGCTCAGCAGGAAAAACACCCCCAGTGTCAGAGTGGAGAACAGGACGCAGTACAGCAGAAAGTCTTGCTCAAAGTTAATCAGGGGAACCAGAAACAGCACCGCCAGGGTCAGAAAGAAGAGAAGGGCGACGCCCAGGGCATTCTTTCGGGCGTAATGCTGTTTTACCTTTTTCATAAACTGATATTCTTTGCTGCTTGCGTCTGTATCGGTGAGCTTTGTGTTTTTCAGCATTTTCAGCCTGACGCGGCAGTTTTCGCACATCCGGGTGTGTTCCTCCACGGCTTTTTTGGTGCTGTCCGTGCAGATGTCCTCCAGATAAGAGGGGATCAGATCACTTACAATATCACAGTTGATTTCGGGATGATTCATAGGATACCTCCTGCCCGCTGAAACGGGCGCTTTCAGTGTAAATTGTTTTGGTTCCGTTTTTGGTGTTCAGAGTCGGTTTCCAAAGTTCCTGCCTCAGAGTCATTTTTCTTCCCAGCCTGCCGCCCGGGCCGCCTTTATCAGTGCCTCCTTCCCCCGGTAAAAGGTGACTCTCGCCCAGTTCTCGCTTTTTCCCAGGATCTGGCCGATTTCCCGGAAGGACAGACAGGCGGTGCTGCGCAGATAGATGACTTCCCTCGTCTGGGCGGGGAGCTTCTGCATTTCTTTCAGCATATCCATCAGCTCCAGCCGGTGAAGTACCTGCTCTTCGGGCTGTCTTTCGGTGGGGATAAAAGCCTGGGCCGTATCCTCCGGTTCTGACAAAACTTCACGACCGGTTTTTGACAGGTGCCGGTAGTAAAGGTGCCTGCCGATCTGGCAGAGCCAGGTGGAGAGCTTGCAGCTGCCGTCGTATCGCTCCAGGGACTGATAGGCCGCCAGGAAGGTATCCTGGGTCAGATCCTCTGCCAGGGTCGTGTCCCGGCACAGGGACAGCAGGAAATGATATACTATTTTGGCATTTTCCTGATAAAGTTCTTCCACGATGTCTCCTTTCTGTGCCTTTCTTACTGATTAATCCGTTTCGGAAGAAATTCGTTACATATCAATTTAGAAAAAGCCCGCGCTTCGCGCTTTTTGTCCTGCTGCGCAGGACGCTTTCTCGTTAACGCCGCAGGAAAAATAAATGTCTGCTGCGCAGCCGCTTATTTTTCCTTTGCGGCTATTATATCATTTGTTTGGAGAATTTTCCGGAAAAGTATATACAACCGTTGGGAAAGAGGGTACAATGATGGCAGTGTGAGAAAATGCAACCGCTTTCAGCAGTTTTGCCGGCTGCGGGTTTTAGACGGCCGGTGTCGCAGAGCGTATAACAGGAGGTTTTTATGGGTGTTTTATCGGAGTTGGAACCGAAGCAGGTGTTCCGGTATTTTGAGGAAATTGCGGAAATTCCTCACGGATCGGGGAATGTGGATCGGATCAGCGATTATCTTGTGGACTTTGCAAGAGAGAGAAAGCTTTTCTGCGTTCAGGATGAATTGAAAAATGTGATTATCGTGAAGGAGGCTGCCCCCGGTTATGAGGCGGAGCCCCCGGTGATTCTGCAGGGTCATATGGATATGGTGGCGGTGAAGAAGCCGGGCTGTGATATTGATATGAGGACGGAGGGACTGCGCCTGGCCGTGGACGGCGACCGGATCTATGCGGAGGGTACCAGCCTGGGGGGAGACGACGGGATTGCAGTGGCTTATTCCCTGGCATTGCTGGATGCGGATACCATCGGTCATCCCAGACTGGAAGTGATTATCACCGTGGATGAAGAGGTGGGGATGGACGGAGCCCGAGGCATCGACCTTTCCATGCTCAAGGGAAACCGCATGGTGAATCTGGACTCTGAGGAAGAGGGTATTTTCCTGACCAGCTGTGCAGGCGGGGCAAGAGTGAAATGTCATGTGCCCCTTGAGACGGAGCAGTTCGGCGGATTGGCCTATGAGGTCACGGTGGGCGGGCTGCTGGGGGGTCACTCCGGCGGAGAGATTCATAAGGAAAGAGGCAATGCCAACTGTCTGTTCGGCAGGCTGCTGCAGCGGTTGGGTGAGAGGCTGCCGGTGAGGCTGGCGGAGCTTGCGGGCGGTCTGGCGGACAATGCCATTCCCAGGGAGACGGTGGGAATTCTGGTGATTGAGGAGAAAGACAGCGAGAGCTTTGCCGCTTTACTGGATACGGTGGAAAAGGAGATTCAGGCGGAGCTGTCCGTCCGGGATCCGGGAGTCTGCATCCGGGCCCGGAAGGTGGAGCGAGCTGTTTCGGACTGTGTGACCGTAAAAGATACTGCCAGGGCGGCAGATTTTCTCTGGGGTGTTCCCAACGGCGTCCAGGCCATGAGCGCAGATATGCCAGGGCTGGTGGAGACTTCCCTGAACTTGGGGATTCTGAAGTATGAAGAAGGGATGCTTCTGGCGGAATTTTCCGTGCGAAGCAGTGTGGAGAGTGCAAAACATGCCCTGATCGGAAAACTTTCGGGAGTGACGAAGCTGGTCGGAGGCACTGTGGAGGTGACGGGGGATTATCCCGGATGGCAGTTTCGCAGGGAATCCCCGCTGCGGGATAAGATGACGGCATTGTATGAGGAGATGTATGGCACAAAGCCCAGAGTGGAGGCAATTCACGCAGGGCTGGAGTGCGGGATTTTGGGCAGCAAGATTCCGGATCTGGATTGTGTCTCCATCGGACCTGACATGAAAGATATTCACACCACGGAGGAGACCCTGAGCATTTCCTCCACCCGGAGGGTGTGGGAGTACCTGGTGAAACTGTTGGAGAGGAAGGACAGAGGATAGCCGGGGAATTGGGATTTACAGTCTGTAAAAAATGCTGATTAAGTCGGCACACTGGATAAAATGCGATGATAAAGGGAGAGCAGGGCAATGAGTCAGTTTGATTATGGTAAGGTAAAAAATCCTGAATTTTTCAGGGAAAACAGATTGGAGGCGCATTCCGATCATGTGAGCTACAGGAGCCATGAGGAGCAGCGGGAGGGGAAGACCAGCCTTCGCATGAGCTTAAACGGGTTGTGGAAGTTTTCCTATGCCCCTAATTATGAGTCCGTGATAAAGGACTTCGAGAAACCGGAATGCGACTGCAGGGGCTGGGCGGATATCCGCGTTCCGGCACATATTCAGATGGAGGGATACGACGCGCCCCAGTATGCCAATGTACAGTATCCCTGGGACGGAAGAGAAGAGGCGCTTCCGGGACAGATTCCCCAGCGCTTTAATCCGGTGGCAAGCTATGTGAAATATTTTGAGGTGCCCGAAGAATGGAAGGGGGAGCCGGTGTATATCTCGTTCCAGGGGGTGGAAAGCGCTCTTGCTCTGTGGTGTAACGGCAGCTATGTGGGGTACAGTGAGGACAGCTTTACCCCCTCGGAGTTCGATTTGACTCCCTATCTGAAGGAGGGGGAAAACAAGCTGGCAGCACAGGTGTTCAAATGGTGCTCCAGCAGCTGGTGCGAGGATCAGGATTTCTTCCGTTTTTCCGGTATTTTCCGGGATGTGTATCTCTATACCATACCCGTTGTACATATCAGAGATATGAAGGTGCAGACGCTGCTGAACGATTCTTTGGATCAGGCGACGCTGGTGCTGGAGCTGGCAGCCACGGCAGAGGGACAGGTACAGGTGAAACTGCTTGAGGAAGGCAGAGTTTACCGGTTTGACAAGGCTTTTCGGAGAAATGAGGGACAGATATCGGACACCAGGACGGCGGCAGAGCTGAGCGCTCCCCTGCAGGAAGAGACCCGGCTGGTGCTGCCTGTGGAAAAGCCGCTGCTGTGGAGTGCGGAGAAGCCGAATCTGTACAAGCTGGTGTTGGAGGTGTGCGACGGGGAGGGACGGCTCCAGGAGGTGATTCCCGTACAGGTGGGCTTCCGCCGCTTTGAGATTGCGGACGGCCTGATGAAGTTGAACGGGCAGCGCATTGTGTTCAAGGGCGTAAACCGTCATGAATTCAGCTCGCGCACGGGCCGTGTGCCAAACGAGGCGGAGCTTTGGCAGGATCTGGTGACCATGAAGCAGCACAACATCAACGCGATCCGCACCTGCCACTATCCGGACGATTCCAGGATTTATGACCTGTGCGACAGATTGGGTCTGTACATGATCGACGAGTGCAATCTGGAATCTCACGGCTCCTGGGATTCCGCTTCGAGAGGAGTCTTGCCGATGGAGTCCATCGTGCCGGGCAATCGGCCGGAGTGGAATGCCATGATGCTGGATCGGGTAAATTCCATGTACCAGAGAGATAAAAATCACCCGGCAATCCTGATCTGGTCCTGCGGAAACGAGGCCTTCGGCGGGAAAAACATCTACGATATGTCACAGTTTTTGAGGCAGCATGATTCCGGCCGAGTCATCCACTATGAAGGAATCTGCCACGACAGAAGCTATCCGGATACCAGCGATGTGGAAAGCCAGATGTACACAAAGGTGACGGATATTGAGAAGTGGCTGGAAAAGGACAGAAGCAAACCCTTTATCTGCTGCGAGTACACCCATGCCATGGGCAATTCCTGCGGCGCCATGCACAAATATACGGAACTGACGGAGCGGGAGCCGCTGTATCAGGGCGGTTTTATCTGGGATTATGTGGATCAGTCCATCTATAAAAAAGACCGTTACGGAAAGGAATTTCAGGCTTACGGCGGTGACTTTGACGAAAGACCCTGCGATTATAACTTCAGCGGAAACGGCATTGTGTACGGGTGAGACAGGACAGCTTCTCCTAAGATGCAGGAGGTAAAGTACAATTACCGGAACATTTCCATAGAGGTTTTTGAGGACAAATTCTGGGTCAGCAACAGAAATCTTTTTGTATCCACAGCTGATTTCCACTGCTTTGTCCGGCTGGAGAAGGAGGGACGGCTTGTGGAGGAGCGGCTTCTTGACGCGGCGGTGGAGCCGGGCTGCAGCGGAGAGTTTGCCCTGCCCTTTACGGTTCCCCAGACAAAGGGAGAGTATGTGGTGACGGTTTCCTTCTGCCTGAAGGAGGATGCGGCCTGGGCTGCCGCAGGACATGAGGTGGCCTTTGAACAGGGCGTATTTACAAAGACAGAGGAAATGATTGCGGACAGACCGATTGAGGTGAAAAAGCCCCTTCAGATCATCCGCGGATGCTATAACCTGGGTGTCCGGGGAGAGGAATTTGAGGCGTTGTTCTCCTATGGCGGCTGCGGGCTGGTATCCTACCGCTACGGCGGGCGGGAGCTTTTGAAGACCATGCCCATGCCCAACTTCTGGAGGGCGCCGGTGGATAACGACTGCGGAAATCGCATGATGCAGCGCTGCGGCCAGTGGAAGCTTGCCAGCATGTATGTGGGCGGCGCAGGCGTCTCGGAAAAGAATCCGGAGGTGAAGGAAGAGGACGGCTGCGTGGTGGTCAGCTGCAGATATCAGATGTCCACCAGCCCCAAGGCCGAGTGTGTGCTGCGCTATCAGGTATACGGGGACGGCACTATGCGGATTACGCTTTCCATGGACGCTGTAAAGGAGCTGGGCGATCTGCCGGAATTCGGTGTCATTCTGAAAACAGACGCGGACTATGATCACCTGGAGTGGTACGGAAACGGGCCGGAGGAGACCTACGCGGACAGACAGATGGGGGCTAAGCTGGGAATCTATCAGAATCTGGTTTCAGACAATCTGGCCAGGTATCTGGTGCCTCAGGAATGCGGCAACAAGACGGAAGTGCGGTATGCCAAGGTGACGGACGCGAAGGGAAGAGGGCTGCTCTTTGCCGGAAAGGGCATGAGCTTTTCCGCCCTGCCCTGGACGCCCCACGAGCTGGAGAATGCGGCACATGCAAATGAACTGCCCCAGGTACACTATACCGTGATCCGGGCGGCGCTGGCTCAGATGGGAGTGGGCGGAGACGACAGCTGGGGCGCTCCGGTGCACCCGGAATACCTGCTTCCCGCTGAGGGCAGGCTGGAGTTTACCTTCTGTATGAAGGGGATTTAGGGGAATTTTGATCAGAACCTTAAAAAAAGCTCGAAAAAATTTAAAAAAGATATTGCTTTTTTTCCCGGGACACGTTATAATACTAAATGTGTCTCGGGGTGTGGCTCAGCTTGGTTAGAGCGCCATCTTAGGGAGGTGGAGGTCGCGAGTTCGAATCCCGCCACTCCGACGAAGTGAGAAGTGTCAAAGCCTTGATTTTACTGGGTTTTCGGCACTTCTCTTTTTGTCAGGTAATCAAAAGGTAATCAAAAAGGTAATCAAGAACATATTTTATTATCGCAAAAACGTGAAAGGAGGAGTCTTGCACATATGATATTGAAAGCTGCCTCCGTATATTTAATAAGTGAAATGAATGCATTCAGGAGAGTGTATTGATTTCAGTTATTAATTTTGATAGCCTATAGATGCCTCTATTTGCCTCAATTTCGGCTTGAAATGATTCTTTCATGGAAATGTCTACAGCGGATCAAACTGCTTCATATTTGGCTTATATGATTATGTACAAACATATGTAATGCAAAATGAACACCATTTATCATCAACGCCAAATATGAAGCAGTTTTATCCGCTTTAGACATTTCCATGAAAGAATCATTTCAAGCCTAAATTGAGGCAA
>ERZ779624.201-NODE-201-length-22280-cov-9.726209_pt1 | contig 22280 bp, 15 predicted proteins | sample MGYA00514190_ERZ779624 | MGnify/ENA primary metagenome ERZ779624 (study PRJEB29562, sample SAMEA4376706) | mouse gut metagenome | isolation source: Cecum | study: EMG produced TPA metagenomics assembly of the A DSS colitis mouse model was used to assess the... | reverse complement strand
ATATAATCACAGACTTTGCAGGTATTTAATAAATCTGAGTTTCACGGATTAAGGACATAGTAAAAACCGTCCTCGTATGCCAGGCCAAGCTTCATACTGCCCCCGGCTTTGAAAGGATGATTATCCGCAAGCGTCTCGATGTCGGAAAACCACTTCACAATTTCCTTTCCGTCGGCATTTCCCACACGGAACGCGTACTGATTGGGCTTTGTGTCCGTATTGCGGATCACGGAAAAGCGCACATAATGCTCCGCGTCGGTTCCCACCAGCAGCCCCACTGACGGCCATTGGCTGGTATCCATATCGCGGATGACGGCCTCCAGCAGGAACGGATCTCCCTGTTTCACGGAAGCGCCCGCCAGATACCCTCCGTTTGCGGTCTTCATATGGTCATTCACCCGATAACCGCCGGAAGCGGAATCATACTCAAAGGGATCATGAATCCACTCCGTGATGTAAGCCGCATCATATTCTATCCGATGAGGGCCGGTCACCGTAAAGACCGCCCTGATCTCCCCGTCCTCCCGAACCGTTTCCAGGGGTTTTCCGTCCAGGTAGATCACATACTGCCTGCTGCCGGACACCGGGATGGTCACAGTCACTTCTGACAGAACCGGCACGTCTTTTCCGTCGATTCTCTCGCCATTCAAGGTAAGCCGCGCTTCCTCCGGCGCTGTCACGGAAAATTCCGTAGTCACAACAGGACGGGTAAAGACGGCGAAGGGATCCCCAGCCGTAACGCGGCGGAAGGAACCATCCGCACCGGACATGTAGCCCACAATGCCGTACCGGACACTCGCTCCGGTGAGGTAATCACTGCGCTTCACACTGTCAAACAGCACATCGTTCACATAGAAAAATATCCGGTCGCTGTTTTCGTCACAGACCAGCGCCAGTCTGCACTCACCGGCCGCAAAGGTAACGCCCCTGTCGCTCTGCTGATACTGCCCGTCGTAATTTCTCATAATGCGGTAGGTGGTACCTCCCGCCGCAAAGAACTGTACCGAACCGCCGTACTCATCCTCCAGGGTGAAGCCGTAACAGGGCCACCTGTCGTTTTCCGCCCTCGCGGTCATATCCAGCCGGAAACTCCCCTCCACTGCCTCGTTATAGACAAAGTAAGAGTAGTCGTCCGAGTAATCGGTGTTGGTGGTATACACATTCCCTTCGCTGTCCTGCTCCATATTGCGCGCCTTGACAGGATTCAGGATAATGGTGCCCCAGTCGTAAAAGCTCTGGCCCTCAAACCTTTCCTCTCCGGTATCCACAGTAAAGACATGCTGCTCCCCTTCCGGAAACGTGCCCTCAAAGGAAAGCGTGTAACATCCGTCGGCGGCAAAGGTTCTTCCGCCCAGCTCATACTCACCCCCGCGAAGCAGCATCACGTCAAACATCCCGCTGGCGGTAGTCATATCCTGCCAGGAGAGAAGCCTTGTCAAATCCGCATCGCTGCTTTGCAGCACATGTGGAAGACCGATCACCGCCGCGCCGTTATCCCGGGCAACCTGACCCGTCACACGGATACAGCTCTCCGCCGGCAGAGGCGTAAATACCGCGTCGATCATCATGGACTCGGTGGGGTGCAGCTCAATGACCCCGTCCTTCATGCCGGGTATCAGGTTGTCGTACTCCGACTTTCCGTTGACCAGCAAATCTGTCAGCAGATATCCCTTGGCCGGACGCACGGTCAGCTCCACTGCCTCCCCGCTGCCCCTTCGGACAGCCAGCTTGTTCAGGGAAAGACTTCCACCGGAAACCCGGTCGGATACCTTGATCACATGCATGTATTCGTCCGTCAGCGCGGCAAAAGCCTCATCGTTCTCCGCTCCCTCGTAGTCCCTGGTCTCCCATCCGCTGTATTCCACGTCCGCGCCCAGGGAGTACAGGCCGGGACAGGTTCGGCCCCCCAGCCAGTCCAGGTCAAGGCTGAATGCGTAAACGTCGTTTATAATATAGTAATAGCGGGTGTCGTCTTTGATCACCCGGATATTGATGATATCGCTCCCCACGGATTCCACCCGATCCCCCCGCAGCACGTCATGCCAGAGCGTCTCGTAAAAATCCAGGGTATTATAAGTCAACGCCTTCCTGCCGCTGTCCAGATAGGGAGCGCCTGCGATACGCATACAGTTAAATTCGGCCGCGCTCTTCATATCGCACACACCTGCCGATGGCGCCGTGTCGTTGATCCCTCCGGCGAGTTTCATATCCACGGAGTAGGCATAGCGGGAAGACTCGATGTCCGAGAAGAAAATAGCCTGTCCGTGCTCCGCCGTAGTGCGCACCGTCCGAACGCCGTCTTGTCCGCCCTCCAGGCCGGACAGATCCCAGCCGTCGGATTTTGCGTAGCCGTTGGCGGCGTTTCCCAGCTCTGCCTCATCGCCGCTTACATTGATATAACCGTCCTTGTTGAACAACAGTGTGTTGTTCACACGATTGTTATCCACCTCCGCGAAAGCCGGCTTTAAAAACGCGTTGTCCGCCGACTCAAAGCCCTCCACATAGCGGTACATGGGCACAATGCGGGCAAAATCCGGCATTCCTGTCTCCGGGTTCACTGTATAGTTCAGATCCTCCCAGGCGGCAAAAAACTCAGCGGTGAGGGTGGGCACTCCCGCCTCGTTCACCGACCGGGCCGCCTCCGCCTCAAAACGCACCTGTTGGCGGCAGGAGCTGTCCTCCTGATCCACCAGAAAATTCAGGCAGTCGAAGCAGAAGTAAGCCTCCGCCGTGTTGGAGACTATGTAGAAGCGGAACGAGGAGTTGTTCATAAATGCCCTTTTATCGTTCCACTGCATATGTTCGTCCTCGGCCACCGCCGCAATGTACAGGCCCTTTTGTGTAAAGGCAGTGGTATAGCGCAGGCTCACGTCCTTCTCACAGTGAGTCAGCCAGTTTCTGTCCTGCCAGACCTGCTCCGAGAGTACGCCGTCAATCTGCATATCCCCGTCCTTTTCCCCCACAAAGGCCGGAGTGTACTGCCAGTCATACTCGTCCGTGCTCTCTATTACATTCACATCCACCGAGATGGCCTGCTCCCCGCAGCCCCCAAGGAAAGCAGCGCAGGCTCCCGGGAGTAACAAATATGCGCTAACGCGCAGGACGGATTGAAAAATCCTGCCAAAAAGACCTGGGCCGCGTCCGGGATAATTACTTTTATACCTTCTCATCGCTCCCCTTCTCCTTTCCCCAATACCACGATATCCGAAATCCGAATCGCTTCGCCCCGGACATCGGACAGTTTTTTGCTCACGGTGATCTCGATGGAATCCACTGTGATCTCCTGAAACGAAGCCACTGCCGCGCCGCCCTGATCCATACAGCTGCTCTCTGCGTTCACATAATCCGGGTTGAACGGCAGGTCAAAGATCCCCGCCACCGGTACATACTCTCCGGCACTGTACCACTCCGGCTTTTCGGCAAGATGAAACAATATGCTGTCGATGGACGCAAAGGCATAGTAATAGTCGTAGCTGTTGTAGATCAGAATGGCCGACACGCTGACCGGCTCCGGAAAGGTCAGGGTAATCCTGGTCTTTCCTTCCGACTGAAACTCCCTGTCCGCATAGTAGGGACGGAATACCACCAGCTCGTCGGTGAGATACCGTTCCGTCCCCTCCACCGCCCCCGTGGCCGTCACCCGGGCCAGGGGCGCCACGTTTACTTTCCCTGTAAAGCTGTAGGGCTTGGGCTGCAGGCTGTCGGTAGGACCGCCGCAGAGAACACGCCCGTAGGTTTCATCCTCCGTAAAATGCACCCGGTCCACGGCGTAGGCCCGCCCCGTCTCGTTGATGTTGTTGGTCAGAGGCGTGGCATTTGGCCAGCTTGCGCAGTACAGATCCCCCGCCCCACCGTCGATCAGACAGTGATGACCAGTTCCCAGCATGGAGGTGTTGGTATCGTCCGCCCCCATAAAGGTGGCCGGATCCAGCGTGGGCTTCTCAAAGCTGCCCAGAGGAGAATCCCCCAGCGCCTGCCGCACCTGATAGTGGGCCCGCCCCACCCCCTGGGGAGAATAGGTCAGATAATACCGCCCCTCCTCCTTCCAGACAAAGGGGCCTTCGTTCACATGGTACTCCTCCCCGTATGCTTCCTTATCCACGGCGTTTGATTTATCTGCCAGCGTTTCATATTCGGCGTGATCCGTAAACTGCCCCACCAGCCGATAGCTGTTCACATCAAAATTGCTTAAGCCGCTGTCCGCTATATATTCCACACTTTTCCAGTTGGGCTTGGTCAGCATCCTGGCTGAGCCGTAATCCGGAGTCATCATGTCCTTCATCCGCATGCCCCAGATGGAGTTGTCCTTGGAGTCCGAGCTGACGTGCCGCACAAAGTACAAATACATGTCGTTCTTGCCGTCCCCGTCCGCATCCACATCGTCAAAGAAAATATGGGTGTCAATGATGGCGAACATGCTTTCCAGCCCCAGGTCAAACTTGGGATTAATGGGCGGATTCTGCGCCGTGACCACCTTTCCGTTCCCGTTTTCCGCCTCCGCATCCCCATAGTAGCTTTCGCTGGTCAGCAGACGAAAAGGGCCCACAGGAGTGTCCGACACACAAATCGCCACGAAGAACCGGTCAAAATTAGCCGTGAGTCCGCTGGCGCCGGTGTCCGTGTCATATTCTACCTCGCCTTCCGGATTGGGATTGGCTTCCGCGGTAAAATACATATAGTACCGCCCGTCCTCCGGATTGTAGACCGTCTCCGGAGCCCAGCAGTTGCCCACCGGCCACTCGTCGTTTTCAAAGCGCACGGCAAAGCCGTTATCCACGGCGCCGCAGCGGGACCAGTCGTTCAAGTCCCTGCTGCGGAAACAGGAGATCACTGACCTGTGGGGATCCTCGCCCCCCACATTCTGCAGGATCACGCCGTCGCTGCCGGAATTATACAGATAATAATAGCCGCCGTACTCCGGGCTCTGCTCCTCGCTGACATAGAGGATCTGGGCGTCTCCGCCGTAGAGCGTAAATTCATTCCGGTAAAAATACGCGCTGTCTATCCTTCCGTCCTCGCTGACACCGTCAAAATGTGCCAGCTCGAAGGCCGTCACCGCGTCCTCCGCCTCCCCTTTGCCGCAGCCCGTAAGTCCCGCCGTCAGAACCGCCGCCAACAGCGCCGCCTGCCATTTTTTCATTTGCCTGTCCCTCCTTCACTTCCACTCTTTCACGGGCATCTGTTCAAACCCTGTCCTCATTGCACTTTTTCCCGCGCTTCTTTTTGTTTCTCCTCTGAAAAATCATCCCTTCACGGACGAAGACACGTCCAGCCCCTTCAGCATGATCTTCTGGGTGCACAGATACAGTAAAAACATGGGGATTGCCGACGCGATACAGGCCGCCATCCGCAGAGGCCAGTCCTGCTCGTAAGGATCCACCAGAAACGCCAGCGTCAACTGGATGGTGCGCAGCTTTGCATTGCTGGTCAGGAAATACAGCGGATCGTTATAGTCGTTGTACGCCGCGATGAAAGCAAAGATAAACTGCACTAAAAGCGGCGACACGGAAATCGGCAGGATCACCCGGTTAAAGGTTCCGAAATAACTCAGTCCGTCGATGCGGGCGGCGTCCAGAAGCTCCGAGGGCAGCGACACATAGTACTGCCGCAGGAAGAAAATCATCCCCGCCATTCCCATCATCCTGGGAACCATGATGGGCCAGGGCGTGCCGATCCAGCCCAGCCGGTCATAGATCAGCAGCTTCGCGATGGTTCCCGTGCTGACCGGGATCAGCATTCCCGCAATCAACAGAGTATACATCAGCTTTCGCCCGGGAAAGCGCATCTTGGCAAAGGCAAAGGCCGACACCGCCGACACATACAGCCCCACCAGGATGGATGGCACATACATCAGCAGCGTATTTTTCAGGCCGATAAACACATTGGTGCCGCCATAGTCCTTGGTGAACGCGTCGATATAAGCCCGCAGGGAAAGTCCCTGCTTCGGAATCCAGTGGAATTCCACATAATTGGCTTCCTCCTTGGTCATAAAGGAAGTAATTACCGCAATGTAGAGCGCAAACAGAACCACCAGCATGCAGGCAGTCAGAATGGCGTAGGTTCCGGCGTACTTTTTCCTGTGATTTTGCATGACTGCCCCTCCTTAATCGTCGGCCGAAAGCCACTTTTTCGACGCCCGGGTGCTGACCCGGACAAAGACAATGGTGATAATGCCGATCACCCAGCCAAGCGCGCTGGCCAGCCCGAAGCCCTCGGTATAGATATTCACATACGCCATGCGGTACATCATGTAGCTTAGGGTCACGGCGGAATTGCTGGGGCCCAACCCGTTTCCGGAAATGATCTGCATGGTGGAGATCTCTCCAAAGGCTTCAATGATATTCATGGTGCAGGTGTAGATCAGCATGGGGGCGATCTGCGGCAGGATGACCTTAAAGAACACCTGCCGGTCCCTTGCCCCGTCAATCCGGGCCGCTTCCTTTAAGGATGCGTTCACATTGGAGAGAGCCGCCTGGAACACCAGAATGTTCAGTCCCACGCTCCACCACTTGATCAGCAGCACCGAAGGCATAAACCATTCCCTGGTGGTGGTAAAGCCCACCTTACTCATGCCCAGTGCCGCAAGAATGGTGTTGATCACACCATAGTTGGCCTCCAGGATCCAGTTCCAGATCAACGAGATGGCCACTCCGCCGATGACGGTGGGAATGTAGAGAATCAGCCGTGCCGCCTTGGCAAAATGAGGGTTCAGCGGCTTGGTCAGCAGATTGGCTAAAAAGAGCTGAGACACCAGATTGATGGGCACACTGAGGCAAAAATACAGTGTGTTCACCAGTGCCGTTCGAAACAACGGCATGGTGAACATATTTTTATAGTTGTCAAGTCCGATAAAGCGCATCTGGGACAGGTCATAAGAGTGCAGGTCATGGAAGCTGATCAAAAGAGACAGCACCATGGGAAATCCCGTGAAGGCCAGAAAGCCGATAAAGGGAATCACCGCCATGCAGAAGCCCTCAATCCTCTCGTGCCTGTTGCCCCTGAATTCTTTTTGTTTCGTTAAAGTCCGTTTCATGTTTATACCCCATACCCGCCGGGAGCGGATACTCCATTGCGCGTCCGAGCTGCCGCAGTTATCTTCAGTATTCCAGCAGCTTCTTATTTGTGTCGGGAATTGCCGCCTTCTTCCAGAGATCATAGGCCAGCGTGCCGTTTCGCACCTCACTGTTCAGCGGATTTGCCCACACCTGGATCCAGGCGTCATCCGGCAGATACCACCAGTCCCCGGCTCCCTGATATTCCAGCGCCTCACTGAACACCGTCACGTTCTGCGGCGCATAGCCGTTGTACTGGATGCCCTCCAGCAGTTCTCTCTGGTTGGGGAAATGCCCGTTCTGCGCCCGGATGCTCTGCCCTTCCTTGCTTGCCATCCAGCAGATAAACCGGGCAGCCGCCTCCTTCACAGAGGAGCGCTCACGCACCACCATTGCCTTGGAATTACACTCTCCTGCCTGTTTTCCCACCACCTTCACGGTATCGCAGGCGGGATCCAGAGGGTTCGTGTATTCCTTATATACCATCAACGGCGCCACATCCCACTCAAATCCGTTGCTCTCAGCCTCTCTGGAAAAGGTTTCAATGTAGGTGGAGTAGTCCACCAGCATGGCCATCTTGCCGGAAAACCAGTAATTCTGTCTGGTTCTGTTGTTAAAGGTGATGGGGTTGGGCGAAATGCTCAGGCCGCCCATGTTTTCAATGACGCTGTCCTGGGAAGCGCCCAACCTCAAATACCGGGTAAAGGCATCCCGCACCGAGGGCAGTGTCTGAAGCGTACCGTTCTGGGCCGCCGTCTCCACCGAGGCCCGGATGCCCACCTGCTTCCCGTCCACGGTGTAGCCGCCTTCCTCGTCGGGCTCCATCACCTTTCCGGCAGGCACGTCAAATTTATCGTTGAATTCCAGGGTTTCACCCTTCTGATAGCTCTTTCCCGTCCATTCTCCCGTGTAGCCGCTCTCCGAGGCCACGATGTAGTTCGGCGTGGAATCCAGAAGCGAGAAGTTCCAGTCACCGTTTCCGGACAGATCCTGCAGGCAGTTGCCGCCCACGCTCCAGCCGTAGTTAAACCACCACTCGGTGAACATTCCGTACTCGGTGCCGAAATTTTTGCCCGCATTGGGATTGTGCACCGAAAAAATCATGGCCAAGTCTTCCATCTCGTCCCAGTTCATGGGAATCCGGTTGTTGAACACCGTGATCTCGTCGTCTGCCGGAAGCGTCCAGTTGTAGCCGCTCACATAGGGCGTGCGGCTGCGGTAGTAGCCCTTCTTGGGCACGGTGATACCGGTCAGCTCCGGGAAATCCGCTTTGTACTGGCCCCGGCGATCCGGGATCTCCCCCGCGTTCCATGCGTCCATGTCCTGCTCGTCCACGCTGATAATCCTGATTCCGGCCTTTTTAAACAGGGTCTCATTGTAATAGACAGCCGAGGGTTTGGTATCCAGCGGCAGTCCATACAGAGGATCTGTCTTGTTGGATGTATTGTTGGCCACATTCAGCCGCAGTCTGTCTACGGTATTCTCAAAAATATCCGTGGTGTCAATGTCTGTGACCCCGTCAAAAAAAGAGGTCATATCCGCCACAAATCCCATGTTGACCCAGCGTTTGAAGTTATCCTCAATCACCAGAAACACGTCATAGCTCTCCTGTGCCGTAGACATGGAGGTGATATAGCTGGTATAGCCGGTGATGGCTATGGGAGTGTGCTCCACATAAATATTGTGCTCCCTGCCATAAGTTTCATTAAACTCATCCACCATGGCCTTGTACACGCCAAGCTCCGAATCATCCCCGTAGGTACAGAAGACGACCTTTGTCTGCTCTCCGCCGCCTGTTTTGCTTCCGTCCGCCTCTTCTCCACCGCAGGCCGCCAGCGAAAGAACAAGCAGCAGGCAAAGAATAACGCCTGTAATTCTCCTGCATTTCCGCATAATGTTTTCCTCCCATCGTTTTTTCGTCTATCGTTTACTCCCGTTTTCCCGTTCTGCTGCCGGGCAGATGGTCAGAACCGGCTTCTTCATGATTCCCACATCGGTCAGCTGGTACTCATCTGCCCAGCCGCATCCCTCCGTATACCACATGTTCGGCCCCTTCCAACTCACCGGAACGCAAAGGTGCAGCGCTCCGAAGGTATTGATCCGGCTGGCAAACAGGGTCAACTCCAGAAGATGCTCCCCCGCTCCCACATCCGGTATCATAAGCTCATAAGGCGGCAGTACAATCTTCCCCGCCTCCCGGCCATCCAGCCGGGCGCTTATGAGCGCCCCGTTATAGTAGTCTGCCCTCACCTTCAGATTCCCCGCTTCGCAGGCAAAAGGAATCCGATAAGTGACCGCCGCCCCGTAAAAGGGCATTCCCTGTCCGGTGACGGAGCCAAAGGCAATTTTTTCAGGGGCTTTGGTAATTGCAGCCACCCTTCCCACGGCCTTTACCCCAAAGTCTCCGATAAGGAAAAGGTTCTCCAGACTGATGCGTTCACTGATGGGAACCCGAACCGTCAGCACATTGCTTCCCACCTTCAGACAGGGCAGAATCAACGTATGGATGGCCCGGTCCACGAAATACCCGGCTTCCTCCTGCTCCACCTTGCCGCCATTGAGCCATACCTCTTCCAGATATTCATAGCCCAGCAGGCATTGTGCCTTCCTCTCGCTGTCAAACGCAAAGCGCAGCCAGACGAACTCGGATGGCGCCTTCGCAGGAATGCACCATGGCTGTACATCTGTTCCGTCCGCCAGAGGATAGTTTAATTCCTGCCGTATGGCCTTATCGATCCGAAGAATTTCCTCACACGGATTGTAATTTAAGCCGTCCCGGGACCACTGGCATTGATCCAGCACCAGCACATTCTGTTCGCTTCTCTCATATTCCACAAAATCCGGAACGGCAAGCGCGCTCTCCGAAGCGGACAACGCCGCCCGGGCAACGTCTTTTTTCTCCTGTTCACTCCCGGAAACCTTGTAAACCTGAGGCGTCAGCAGAAACAGAAGAGAATCCAACGCATGACAGGGAACCGTGAAAACCGTATTCCCGTTTCCGGTGGAATACGAAACCACTTCCACATTGCCTGTGATGGTATCGTAAAGCTCAGGTCTCCACAATCCCTTCACCTCAATCCTGATTTGATCACGGCAGGAATCCCTGCCGTCTATCCTGTCAGGCGGATCACAGTGGGCGATAAAGAGCCACCTTTCCTCCCCCTCCCTGCGCATCTGATAAATCAGATCGTTTCGCCTCTCCCCGCCCTGACCGTAGACTGCAATCTGCCGTTCCTCCTCCAATGCGTCCAGAATGTCGGTCTTCAGGAAAGGAATCTTTTCCGCCCGGTCATACACCCCCCGCGCTTTCGCACAGGGACGACCGTCCACACAGGGCGGTATCTTTCCCGTGACAATCACCCTTCCTCCCCTGCGCTGAAACCCTTCGAGAGCCTTCAGTGTGGTGGAACGAACCGTCAGAAGAGGAGGCACCAGCACCGCCTGATAACACATCTGCCCCAGACAGAACCCTTCCTTCCCTTCGTCGTACAACTCCGGCAGCAGGCTTTCGCTGACCAGGTCAAAATCAATCTGTCCCCGCAAAAGCCACTGGACCAGATCCTGGAAGCGCTCGTTCATGGCGTTACCCGCGGCAGCGGTATGCTCTCTCACTCCCTCTGTCATCCAGGAACTTTCAATGGGATGAAGCACCGCCACTCTCACCTCCGGCACCCCCCGGGTCATAGCCGTGTTTATCCTGGCAAAATGATCCTCTATAAAGCAGTATTCGCGGAACCAGGCGGACTGACAGCCGATGCTGGCCGGGTAGTCCCGCTTGGCGGAGCCCCCCATGCCGACCCAGGCAAGATGCGGAACCCGCAGCGTTACCCCCAGCGCCGCCTGCCAATCTCCCTGGAACTTATGGCCGCGGAAATCAAAATCCCAGCCGGTGACTCCGTACAGCTCGCTCATCACCCCTTCCCGGCCATACTGATGCGCCGCCGACTGCGCCTGCTTGGCAGTGGCAAACTGCCTTTCATCGCAAAGCATGTCAATTCCGGGAATTGTAAACTCCCTGTATTGCCGCATTGCCTCCCCCGTGGCGCTCATCTGCGAAAAGAGGCTGTCCTCCATCAGCATATGTCCGGTAAACGCAATCCCGTTTTCCGAACACCATTTTCCGATCCGGTCGCTGTACGCCGCTGCAAACAATTCGGAGGCATGAGCGTAAAAGTGATACCGCACAGTGGAGAGTTCGTCATCCTTTTTGTTCCATACCAGTTCCGGCATACCTTCTACAATATCATATCCGAACCGCCTGCGGAACGTTTCCCGGAAGGTTTGGGTCCAGGGAAATTCTGCCATCCTTCCATCCCTGGCAAATTTTTTCATTTGGATCTGGCCGTAATTTGGCTCATCTGTAAAAATAACAGGAACATTTTTGCCGAACTCACCGCCCACCTCACGCCTGTACGCCTCATAGGTCACACGAATAAATTCGTCCACTGCCTCCCCGTTCATGGTATCCAGATAAGTATAGCCGTTGTGCCAGCCTGTCAGCGGTTTTAACAAGGTATAGAGATACCACTTTTCCCCTTCTGCCCGCTCTTCAGGTTCCATGACCCGATAGCTTTCCAACCTGTCCTCCCTGTCAAAACAGATATCATAGACAGCCAGCAATTCCGGACATCGCTCTTCTTTGGCAAACCGGGCCTCCATCTCTGCCGGATTCTCTCTGGAAAAGCAGACCGTCTTCTGACGGTACTCCTTCTTTTCGGTCACATACCCCCCTGCCGCGCCACTGGACCAACGATCCTCGTCGTACAGACAGGACAGCATTCCCACTTCCTTTCCGTACTCCACACAGGCTCTGATCAACTCCATAAATTCCGCGCCCAGGTATTCCGTGGCCATTCCGCTGCGGGTATGCATGAAAAAGCCGCCGAACCCCATCTCCTTCAGACAGTCGATCTGCCAGATCAGGCTCTCCCGCTCCAGCGTCGTATTCCAGGCCCAGAACGGAGCGCCCCGAAACTGCATCGGCGGATGCTCAAAGGTTTCCTTCTCCAGTCGGTCTGTTCTGTCTCTGTCGTAAAGCATCCTTTCACCCCCCGGTTTTTCTGTAATCAATGTACTTAAATCATACAATATATCCGCCTGCCTCTGAATCAACTGTACCTTCCTGCTCTTACACTGTATTGACATTCGGTGCCGATTTCTTGTCTGTACACGCAAAAAATGATATACTTATGGCGAAACAACTGACACACCTGGCTTCTGACAGATTTTGGTTTTAACGGGAGATTTACGGAATGGATCAGAACAAATACTGCATTCGGTCGGACGGACTTTTGAACAACAGAACAGTCTATACCCACATCATCTTTAAATATGAAGATCCCGGGGCACACTACCACGATTTTATTGAATTTTTCTATGTGCTGGAGGGGGAATGCCTGCATCTGCTGGACAAAACAGCGACAAAGATCACAAGCGGCGACGCCTGCCTGCTGACGCCGAATAATGTACATGCCTTCCAAAAGACAGGAAACACTTTTCTTCATCGGGATATCCTGTTTCAGACGGATTATTTCAGATCGGTCTGCAACCTGTACTCCCCTGACTTATATGAAAAATTTACCAACGGCGTTTTGTGTAAGCAGATCAAAATGACCGGCGAACAGCTCAATCAGCTTGAGCAGCTCGTCCAGCCCATCGCGCTGAACCCGGATCTGCAGGACACCTTTTACCCCTGCGCCGTCTGCACCTTTCTCATAACGGCTTTCCTGAGCCAACAGATCAGCTCGCAGACCCAATACCCCACCTGGATCACCAAGCTGCTGTCCCTCCTGTCCGCGCCGGAAAATTTTACCGTGGATCAGCAGGTACTGATCCGATCCCTTCCCTACAGTCAGGAATATATTTGCAGAACTTTCAAAAAACTGACCGGAAAAACGGTCACGGATTATTTCAACGAGCAGAAAATGAGATATGCCTATACGCTGCTGCAATCTTCCTCTTATTCCATAGAGGAGATCTGCGACCGGATCAATTTCAACAATGTCTCCTACTTTTACCGGCTGTTCAAGAAAAGCTTTCATATGACGCCGCGGCAGGTTCTTGATCCCCAGGGGACTCCGGAAGTATGACCGGGACAGGCATCCCCGCAAACCCGTGCGCATCCGCCAAAGACTCTGAAAAAAATGTAAGTCAATCGGGACTTTATCAGACAGGTAAAGTAATGCCCCTGCCCTGTCGATATATCTGACAGAATCAGAAAAATATGACAGGAGCCGTTTTCTATGATGAACACTGATTTGAGACCACTTTTAGACTCCATGGAGAGCAGCCTGAAGCTTCGCTGTCAGGCCAGCGCCGAAAAAAGAGCCCGCGAGGCCGAGAAGGAACAGAAAGAATTTAAGGAAAAGCTGATGCGTGCCGCCGCAGGCAAAACGGAGCTTGACATTGCCGCCTCCCGGGTGAAGGGCAAATCCGACGCCGTGCAGCGAGACCAGCTGACATGCCTGATGATGGCAGGCTTCTAAGAAAGCGCTGTTTCAATCACTGCTTCCTCAGAGCCTCCTGCAAACTTTCTGCGCTGCTCCACATAACGGCGCATCACCGGCCGGATGGGCGGCGATATCTCCTCCGGCAGCTTCTCCAGCGAAAAAAAGCGCAGCTCTTCCACCTCAGACTCCTGCCTTCTGGGTTCCCCGTGATAGCTTCTGCACAGGTAAATAATCTCCACATTGTACACCTCATCGCCATTGGGATAGATATAATGGGTTTCAGGGCCGGAATTCACCATAAAGAACTCAAGCTCTTCCGCCACCAGCCCCATCTCCTCAAACAATTCCCTTTTCGCACACTCTTCCACCGTCTCGCCAAGCTCAATGGAGCCACCGGAATAGCCCCATTGATGATTGTCCGTTCTCCTTCCCAGAAGAATCTCACCCTGTCCGTTCTCAATAATCACGCTGGCGGCACACTGCAGCAGCGGCGCATGTCCCACGATTTTCCTCAGATCCATAATATAATCGCTCATTTCTTCCTCCTTTACCTGTAGTGTCCGCCCTTAAGCCTGTACTGAAGGGGCGTCATTTTTTTCAGCTTTTTAAAGCTCTGAATAAAGTAGCTGGGGGTGGAAAATCCGCACTCCAGGGCAATGTCCGTGACGGAACGGTCCGTGGCCTCCAGCAGAACCAGTGATTGACTGATTCTGTATTCCGTGAGATAATCCACGAAATTTTTATTCAAATGTCGGCTGAAAAAGCTGCTGAAATAATTCTCGGAAATCCCCACTGCCCTGGCCACCTCCGGCACGGCAATCTTCTCCCGGTAATGCTCCCGGACGTACAGCAATATATCCTTGCAGACGTCGCTCTCCCTGCGGGTGTGATATTCCACAAGGCAGTTCTGCCCGGCCAGAATACAGATCATCTCCAAAAGCCCGGCCTTGATCAAAATCTCATATCCCACCGGACGGCTTTGGTCCCAGGCTATGATATCGTCCATCCGGCGGCGTATCTCCTCCGTCCGGACACTCCCTCCGGAAAGCACCGGAGGAAAGCCCAGCCGGTGCTCCAGAAGGGGACGGAGCAGCTTAAGCTGCGCCAGATCCTCCTGCTCAAACAGAAGAGCCTTCAGCGGAAACACATAGGCATGATACCTGGTATCCCGGGTCATGGCCTTCATCTGATGCAGCTGCCCCGCGTTGACGAAAGCCACATCCCCGGGATACAGCTGTGCCTCCGCACCGTCCACCCGCACCGCCAGCCCGCCCGCTTCCATCCGGACGACCTCCACTTCCTCATGCCAGTGACAGGGCACGGTAATCAGCTCCCCCTCCGTCCGCATGTCATACATCTGAAAGGGAAAGTCCACGCTTCCCCGTATCCAGGACTCCTGAAGAGATCCTCTTGTATCCTGAACCATGATTCACTCCGTTTCCCCACCGTTTTTTACTGCCTTCCAGGAATAATGATATTTTTGCCAACAATTCTGATAGCTTCTGTCCCAATTATAGCATTATACTCATATTACATCAACCGTTCGGAAGTGAAATTCCACTTGTATGAAGGAGGAAAATGCCCATGCTGCAAGAACACTTAATCGCAAAAACCTCGCCCCGGGCAGAGGAAAAAAACATCGTGATCCACCAAAACCACAGAATCACCGTATTGACCCCACAGCTGTTCCGGATTGAGACGGATGAGGAAAAGCAGTTCTGCGACCAGGCTACCCAGGCCGTGTGGTATCGAAACGCCGGCCCTGTAAGCTTCCAAGTCACATTTGAGCAGGACACCGTCACCATCTCCACGGAAAAGCTGACGCTCCTCCTGAAGCCGGAGCTCTCGGACAGTCTGGTGATCTTTGCCGACGGGACAAAGGCCTCCCTGAACAATGACGGCAACCTGCTTGGCACTTACCGCACCCTGGATTGCTGTGACGGCGATCTGTTGAAAGCAGAGGGCGAAGCCCCTCCGGAAGGCCGTCCCATCCAACTGGAAAACGGCGTGCTCTCCAGAACCGGCGTTGCCCTCTATGACGACAGCCGCTCCCTGCTCTTAAGCGATGACGGCTCCGTCGTCCCCAGAAAAAATAAGGAACAGGATCTCTATGTCTTCGCCTATGGCCTGGACTACCGGGGCGCCGTAAAGGCACTATATTTCCTGTGCGGGGCGCCTTCCGCCCTTCCCAGATACGCCCTGGGCAACTGGTGGAGCCGATATCATGCCTACACCGCCCGGGAATACCTGGAGCTGATGGAGCAATTCGAGGAGGATCAAATTCCCTTTACCGTGGCCACCATCGATATGGACTGGCACCCCAGCGAAAATCTGCCCGCGGACATCAACGGCTGGTCTGGCTACAGCTGGAACAGGGAGCTTTTCCCGGACTACAGAGACTTTCTGCGCAAAATAAAAGAAAAGAACATGCACATCACCCTGAACCTGCATCCTGCTGCCGGCGTACAATATATCGACGAACAGTATGAGCTGATGGCGGACTGTATGGGCGTGGATCCCGCCACCAAAAAACAGGTGGAATTTGATTTTACCAACGACGACTTTATCAACGCCTACTTCTCCCTTCTGCACAAGCCCTACGAGGAGGACGGCGTGGACTTCTGGTGGATTGACTGGCAGCAGGGAACCACCTCTGCCCTGGAGGGCTACGACCCCCTTTGGGGACTGAACCACTACCACTCCCTTGACATTGCCAAAAATAAGGAACAGCTGATCCTTTCCCGCTACGCAGGCATCGGCTCCCACCGCTATCCCGTGGGCTTCTCGGGAGACACCATGGTGACCTGGAAGACCCTGCAATACCTTCCCTACTTCACCGCCACCGCCAGCAATGCCGGCTACTCCTGGTGGAGCCATGACATCGGAGGACATATGTGCGGCATCAAGGACGACGAGCTGTTTGTACGCTTTGTGCAGTTCGGCGTATTCAGCCCCATAAACCGTCTGCACAGCACCAAAAACAAGACCTTCTCCAAGATGCCCGACCGCTATCCCAACGGCACAGGAGAAATCGTCAACCGCTTCCTGCGCCTGCGTCATGCCATGATCCCCTTCCTGTATTCCGCCTCCTGCGAAAATACCGAAGAGGGACTTGCCCTGATAGAACCCATGTACTACGCTTATCCCGACTGCGAGGACGCTTATCAGTGCCCCGGACAGTATCTCTTCGGGCGGGAACTGATCGTGGCTCCCATCACGGAAAAAGGCAAAGAAAGTCACATGTCCTCCGTGGATGTCTGGCTGCCGGAAGGCAGATGGACGGACATTTTCACCGGACACACCTACACAGGCGGAAAATGGCAGAAAATGACCCGCTTCCTGGACTCCATGCCCGTGCTGGCAAAGCAGGGCGGCTTCCTGGTGTTGGACGGCGCACCCGAAGGAAATGCCGTAGCCCTGCCCCATTGCCTGAAGGTGCTGTGCTTTCACGGCGACGGCGACTATACGCTGTATGAGGATCAGAAGGACAGACGGGCCGTCACCCGGTTTGAAGCCGTTTCCGCAGAAAACGGGGAACAGCTCTTCCGCTTCCGCTGTGAAGATAAGGAAAACATTCTGCCTGCCAGATCCTGCGTGCTGGAGCTTCGCAACGCAGGCGACGCAGCCGTGACTCTTCTGGAAGACCAGAAGGAAAAAGACTGCCGCGTCAGCCACCGGGACGGCTATACCAGAGTACATCTGGAACAGATAAAGCCCGGCGCCCTTTATGAGCTGAGGGTTCGCGGGCAGGAAGCGCCGCTGGCCCGCCGGACGGCACAGCTTCAGCGAAACATCACCCTGCTGGAGTGGAACAACAATGAAAAGTCCGCGCTGTCCGACGCATTATGTGCCGAGACGGATCCCGCCCGCTGCAGACTTCTTCTGGAGCAAAGCGGAATGCCCAAGGTATACCGGGACTTTTTGTACGAAAGCCTGACAAACTGAAAATAAGAACTCAAAGCAAGAACTCAAAGCGGCTTTGGTGCATTGCGCATCAAAGCCGCTTTGTACAGTCATGCAATAATGATCAAAAAAGCATCCGGAATTTTATTTTCCAAATGCTTTTCAGCGTTCTGTTTTATTATCAGGTTTTACTGATCCGGCTGAAAGAGAATCGGCTCACCGCTTACCGGAGCACCCTCCTGCTCCTGTGGAGGGAAAACAACAGTAAGATTCCCGACATGGCCCCCAGAAAGAGGAAGGACTGAAGCAGCGGCATATAATTGTAGCTTCCTCCCTGCCAGAAATCAATAAAGTCGTTGCTGACATAGGTCATGGGCAGCGTCCTTGCCGCTCTCCGCAGGGCCTCCGGCAGCTGTTCCGTCCGGATCCCCATCATCCCCGTCAAAATCATCAAACCGAAATAAAGAATCATGCTCACGCCAAAGGTAACGCTGAACCTGCGGAACAGGTTTGCCAGAGAATGAGCTATGATCAGAAGAAACACGCCGATCAGATACAGGGAGACCAACAGGCAAAGCAGCGAGGCGAAGCGGGGCCTGCTCACATCCATAAACAGCAGCTGAAATACCCCAAAGATCACAAGGGCCACCGTCATGAAAATCACATGCGCAGCCACCTTTGCCGCCATGACCACCCTTTCCTCAAACCCGAACAACTGCATCCGCAGCGGAATTCCCCGTTCCACCTCCTGGGAATAAATACATCCGTATCCCAGCAGCATGATAGCCATGGGGATCACCAGCGACATGGAAAGCATAATGGAGGTGACCGTCTGCTGCCGCATCCCGTCCGGCACCTGGCTTCCCACGGTCTGCGCCAGGATCAGGCTCATAATATTCGGAAAAACAATGCCGAAGAAATGAGTCATAAAGTTTCCGTTGATATTTCTCAGTTCATAACCGATCAGTTTAAAACTACATTTCTTTTCATTCATTTCCGTCCTCCCCGGCATGTGCCCTGCTCTGCCCGCTTTGTCCCAGCTTCTCATAAAAGCTTTTTCTGGCATTGATGGTCATGATTTCAATATCACAGTTGCTCCTTTTAAAATTGATATTATTCCGGTTCAGAAGAGAAAGCATTTTCTCCTCCTCCGCCTCATCCCTGCAGGTCAGGGCGATCAGATGCTCCGGCGCCACAAGCAGCGAGCAGTCTTCTGTCAGCGCTCTGTTTCGCCCGTTGTTTTCCAACACCAGAATTGCCTTCCCGCAATAGGTGCGGAACAGCTCCTCCTTCTTTCCGAAGGCTACCACCTTTCCCTGATCCAGAATCAGAAGCTTATCTGTCAGCTGCTCCAGCTCCTCATAATAGTGGGATATCACCACAAGCGTATCCTCCCTGTCCCGATACCACTCCACCAGTTTTTCCATCAGCTTCTGCCTGGACTCAAAATCCAGCCCCGACGTGACTTCATCATAAAAGGTCAGCTCCGCCCTCTGCATCATCACCAGGATGATGGTAAGCCGCTGCTTCTGTCCGCCGGACAATGCGCTGTATCTTTTGCCCAGGCAGCCCTCAAAGTCAAAAAACCGGATCAGCTCCTGCAGCTGGCTGTCTGATTTTATCCTGGTGTTCAGGATGGTCTCCATAATATATTTTACAGGCATGGTCGTCACATACTCGTTGAACTGCATGTGTACCGCCATCTGCTCCGGCTTCAACTCCGTCACAATACTGCCCTGATAGGGTGCAAGCCCCAGCAGCGCCTTCACCAGCGTGGTCTTTCCCGCACCGTTGGAACCGATGACGCCGATTCTGTCCCCCCTTTCAAAGGTAATGGGCGTCTGAATCTGCAGCGCCGTCTGTTTTCCATATGTCACCTGAAGCTGTCTGATCGTCAGCAGCATAGCTTATCCCTCCTCTGCGTCATTCTTCTGCGGTCAATGGCATCAGCAATCTGACACACACACTGTTTTCCATATTTTCTGCCTGCAGCGTTCCCCCCAGGAGCCTGCCATAGTAGGCCGCCACATACAAACCCAGCCCTTTTCCCTTCTGTCCCGTGCTGCTCACAAAGGGCTTGAAAATTCCCGGCAGCAGTTTTTCCTCTATGGTGACGCCGTAATTTTGCACACACAGGCCATCCTCTCCAATCCGGATCTCAATACGTTCCCCCTCCGGGGTATAGGCCACCGCATTGGAGATCAGATTGTCAATGATCTTCCACATCATTTCCCTGTCGGTGAAGGCCATTCTCTGCCCAGCCATGGCCACCCTTAACCTTTTGTTCTCGATCTGAACCTCATATGCTTTCAGGATTTCCCCGGCCAATGCCTCCAGGGCCACAGGCTCCGGCTGCACATTTCCCGCCTGATCGTTCAGGTACAGGATGTCATCCACCAGCCTTCGTATGGACTGCAGCTGTTTTTTTACCTCCGGCAGATATTCCTTTGTGTTCTTATATTTTCCCACCTCATTTATCATGCCGTCCACCAGAAGCAGGGCCGCCGCCACCGGCGTTTTCAGCTGATGGGATGAGGCGCGGAGAAAGATCTCCTGCCGTTCGCCCTCTTCCTCCAGCATCTGATTCTTTTCCTGAAGCTCTCTGTAACTGTCCCGCAGCCGCAGATACAATTCATCCAGGGCCGCCGCCAGCTCTCCGATCTCATCTCCCCTGTCGGCGCCGGACACCACTTCGCAGGAGCCCGTAAGCCTGATATTTCCCGCCTGTCCTGCAAGCCGGATGATGGGCTGGACGATCTTTCCGGCGAAAAAGCGGGAGGCCAACAGCACCAGGAAAAACACCACCGCAACGATCATGGGCAGGCTTTCCGTCACCACCGGCGCGATTTCCTCCATCCGCGGCGTCATGGTAGACAGAACCGTGATGATAAAAGCGTCCTGTGTCTGTCCCATGGCCACATAGGTGGTATAGCCGAAGCTTCCGTCGGATACTCCCGCCTCGCAGACGGTGACCTGCCCGGACAGGCTGTGGATTTTAATATATTCCTCCCGGTAGACCCCGCTGTTTTCCCTTCCCTCAAAAAATACTTTCACCGGATAATTCTCGGGGAACATCCCCTCCCCAACAAACTTATTCTTCAGGGTTTCGGTCCACAGCTCCGAAATATGCTCCTGTGAGAAAGCCTCAAGCTCCTCCTGCTCCATCCCCCCGGCCTCTTCCAGTTTCCCCAGCAGACTCCGGAACTCTTGCAGCAGCTCCACAAGCTCCCGGTCCTGCACCTGAACCGTCACCCGGAAAAATTTCCCCGCCGCATAAATTTCATCCCCTTCCTTTGGAATCTCCACGGAGAAGGTGGCGGAGGGATTTGTAACCGCCAGACGGTCATAGCTTCTGTCGCTCATATACCCCTTGTGAATCTCCTCCGCGGAGCGCAGGTTTCTCTCCATCACATAATTCACATACAGGGACGGCAGCATAAAGACAAAGTAACCTGTCACAAAAGCCACCATCACGACGGCCAGCAGGCTGCTGTACAGAAAAGTCTTTCTGGACAGACCCATTTTCATACTCATCCGCGCTTCGCGGCGCGCAGCCAATCCAACACGGCTGCCTTTTTGGCCGGACTTCATATCTCCTCTCCCTTCAGCCACTGATACCCGATCCCCACAACGGTCTTGATATAATTATGGGGAAGCTTTTTCCGGAGATTTTTCACATGAGCGTCAATGATCCTGTCGTTTCCCACATAATCCTCATTGAAAATCCGCAGGATCAGCTGCTCCCTGGTAAAGGCCCGGTTGGGCTCCCCCTCCAGCACCTGCAGCAGCAGAAATTCGCTTAAGGTCAGCTCCAGCGGCACGCCGTCGTAAAATGCCTGATAGGAATCCCCGTGTATGACCAGCCCCTTCTCCTCCCGCTGTTCCGTTCTTTTCACTCGCCGCAGAATGGTCTCCATACGCTTCAGCAGAATGATGGGCGACACCGGCTTGATCACATAATCGTCGGCGTAAAGGTTGAAGGCGGAGACCTGGGTTTTCTCGTCCCCCAAAGCGGTCAGCATGATGGTCGCTGTCTCCGGCCTCTGTTCCTTAATATAAGAAAGTACCTCCAGTCCGCTCACCCCCGGAACCATGATATCCAGGACCGCCATGTCAAACCTGTGTTCCCGCAGCAGCTCCAGCGCCCTGTCCCCGTCCTGCACGCAGGTCACGTCATAGCCCTGCAGCTTCATATATTCGGTCAGCACCTCCTGTATGGCGGGCTCATCCTCCAAAAACAAAATGTTCAAACGTGTCCCCCTCCTTCTTTATCCGGCCCCTTCCCTTCTTAGAATATGGTTATTTTATCATAATCGCTGCGCAATCATGATGGATGGCCATCCGGCCCCTTCCTGCCTTGAATATGGTTATAATATCATAAGCACATGAATTTCGTGTGAAGATTGTGTGTGAAGTGGAAGGATTATCAGTGAGCACCACTCAGGGACAGGATTTCCTCCGCCAGTGCCTCCGGCGTCATCTCTCCTCTCTCCTGCCTGCCCGCCTCCGCATCGCGCAGCCGGACGGACACCGTGCCGCTCTCCTGCTCCTTTTCCCCTACAATGATCATGTAGGGAACCCTATCCATTCTCGCCTCCCGGATTTTATAACCCAGCTTTTCATCTCTCGTATCCAGCTCCGCACGGATACCCCTGTCTGACAGTTTCTCCAGCACGCCGCGCGCATAGGGCAGATATTTGTCGGAGACCGGCAGCAGCTTTACCTGCACCGGGGACAGCCACACCGGAAACTTTCCTGCGTAGTGCTCGATCAGAATCCCCATGACCCGCTCGATGGAACCGAACAGAACCCTGTGTATCATGACAGGTCTGTGCGCCATTCCGTCCGCGCCGAAATACTCCACGCCAAAACGCTG
>ERZ779624.197-NODE-197-length-22519-cov-8.333912_pt1 | contig 22519 bp, 17 predicted proteins | sample MGYA00514190_ERZ779624 | MGnify/ENA primary metagenome ERZ779624 (study PRJEB29562, sample SAMEA4376706) | mouse gut metagenome | isolation source: Cecum | study: EMG produced TPA metagenomics assembly of the A DSS colitis mouse model was used to assess the... | reverse complement strand
AAAAAGGCCATAAATTTTCCGGCTTCATCAGAACGGATAAATCCCATCTGACTATCCAGATTGTCAATATCCATCGGGATAGATTTCATGGTATGTTCCACATAAAACGCCAATCTTTTTGTATAATCATCCGTTCCTGCCACAAAAGGATACCTTACTGCAATCCAATTCCTGTCCCGGTACTCCTGCCATAAAGCGCACTCTGCCTGCCGCTTTAACTCCCCGTATGAAAAATCTTTCCTGTCACACCATACCAATTCTTTGGAAACACCGTCAAAATCAGATTCAACTGTATTCATGTGCTTGGGTTCATAAACGGCTGTGCTGGACATGTGGATATATTTATCACAATTAACAGCTTCCATTACATATTTTATGTCATTTGAGCAATAAGCAATTTTATCAATTACAACATCATAATAGCTATTACTCAAAGCATTTTTCATGCTCTGCTCATTTGTCCTTTCAAGTATAATGCGATTTACTTTGTCACCATATGAATCTGAGTTGTTTCCCCGTGTGGCAATCGTAATATCATGACCTTTTGATAAAAGCTCATTTACCATAGGTATGCCAAAAAACCGTGTGCCGCCTATTACCAAAATTTTCATTGCCTATCCTCCACAAACACAATACATACTTATTGTCTCATTTTCTGTGCGCACACCATTCCGAAAAGGAAATAAGTGCCGTCTTACAGTATGTTATGGCACCAGAACCGCATTCGGATAAATTCGCTCCATTCGCTCGTCGTCAAAATGGCTGTCCAGAAAATCATTCAGAGGGGAGGACTCCGTGGCGGCATTGGTATGGCGCTGGGTATATCTGGCAAGCGCCAGAGAGGAGATGGCCATATTGAACAGCATGAATACAATGAGTACATTCATCAGGATGGTTCCGAAGCGCTTCGGAAGCTTTTCGATCCATCGGGACAGCACAGGATAGATCGCCTTCAGCCATACCACGGCAGCAATGCCCCAGAAGAAGCAATAGAGCAGGTTGATGCGTCCACCCAGGTTGAAGGCGAAGCCGCTGTAGTCCCAGAATACCGTGCCGAAAACCAGCTCGGTAAACACGCTGCAGATATATTCATATGCGCCCCCAAGCAGTGTGCCTGCAAGAAAGATGTGCCGGTCGCTCTTATTGCGGTAGCGGTACAGAAACAGAGTCAGCAGGGAACAGCCCAGCCCCCAGACAATGCTGAAGGGACCGTACACCACGCTGCTGCGGCTCATGAGGACGCCCATGGTCAGCAGGCAGAAAACGGTCTCGGTGAGGTCTCCCAGAAAGGCGCCGATGAAAAAAAGCGCAGTCAGCTTGTAAAAACTGCAGCCCTCCGCAAAGACAGCGCTGTTTTTGCGGGCGCTCTTTTCCCGAAGGCTGTTTTCCAGGTTTTCCGGGGTGATAGCCGGAAAGGATCTGACCATACGCCGCTGTATGAGGGCGGTCAGCTTGTTTTCCAAAAGCTTTGAGGTGTGCTGTATTCCGTCGGAAAGGCTGGAAAGCCGTTTTACCCGGATTTTCATTCCCAGCACTACCATTGCGGAGGTTATAAAGTCCAGGGCCAGCAAAAGAGAGGCCGCCCACAGGGCGATCATCCCTACCGGGTAGGGAATGAGGGTAAAAAGTCTGCACAGGAGACTGTTGGCAAACAGCATGGTCACCACGGCAAGAGCGCCCCAGAGCAGGGAATAGCGCAGGCAGACATATCCGCCGATGTTGAACCGGATGCCGGAGTAATCCCACAGCTTTTTGTTGAAGATTTTTTCCATCAGCATACCTGTGGCATATTCCAGCAGCGTTGCCAAGATCATTCCGCCCAGGAACAGGAAGAACAGATTGCCTGTGAGCTCCGGAAGAAACAGGGCGAACAGGACGGCGCCGAAGCCGTAGATCGGACAGAGCGGAGCGCTGACAAAGCCCCGGTTCACAAATTGTCTGCGGTGCACGGCGGCATAGCAGACCTCGATCACCCATCCGATAAAGGAGTATAGAAAGAACAGCCAGGCTAAGTTGGTCAGTGAGTATATCATGGAAAACAGATCCTTTCCGTACTATTGTACTTTCATTTCAAAAACCGGTCCGGCCATGGTCAGCCGGATGCGGTACAGGTCGTGGTCCCAGGCGGCCTGCAGTCTGGGGTCGGTGACAGGCAGGGTCTCCAGGGCAAGAAGCTCCGCTCCCTGAAAGCATATGTCCGCATTTCCCAGGGCTATGACATGATCCGTTATCTTCGGTCTGTGGTATGTGATAAAGTTGAGGACGACCTGGGGGCAGTCCGTGGTATCCTTCAGGGTGACACAGTGTTCCGTTTTGTCAAGGGACACCTGTCTTGTGTAGAAATGGTTCTCTCCTGAGAGGGGATAGGCTCCGGCCAGCTCCATGGAGATGGAGGCGCTTTCTTCCCGGAAAGAGGTTTCTACCTTTTCCGCCCGGTACGAGGGGCCCGCATGCTGATCCAGACCCTGCAGCGTGGGCAGATTATGGTAGCCGGACTGCATGGTCCAGATTTCGTACCTTTGGGGGGAGAAGGTCTTTCCGGTATAGCTTTCCACTCCCACATCCACCAGAACAGGCTTTCCGTTCTTGTAGAGGGTCAGGCTGCCCGTGTCGTTGTGATTGTGATTGTCGTCGTTGTCTCCGGCCTTTACGGCCAGACAAAAAGAGCTGTCCCGGGCAATGAAAAGGCCGATGCTGGGATAAAAAATATCCCGGTGAACCAGGGGAGCAGAGCTGTCATATTCCATGACCTCTTTGTAGTGGAAGGTGTTCTGCAGCCGGTAGTAAAGGCTCAGCCGGTACATTTCCTCGTCATAGATTTCGTCCTGGGCCCGGCGGTAGTCCTTTGCCGCAAACGCCATCAGCTCCGGCTGGCCGGTACGTTTTCCGAAAAGATACTCGCGCACGCCTGCCCGCCCGGCGACCGGAGAGCAATCGGCAAAATTAAAATAGTACTTGCCGTGCACATGAACATTTGCTATGTACATGGCCATGTTTCTGATTTTTTCCCACTGATAAAGATGTGTAAAGGCGCCTTCGGTAATCTGATTCATCAGATCTGCCGCCGTGTCCAGACAGAATCCTGCCCGGCGGAAGTACTGTGCGCCCTCGTCGCAGCAGCCGTCGGCGCCGTAGTCCTTCAGAAAGAGATCGCAGCTTACTGCGGCTTTTGCCAGGACAGCCTTTCCCAGGGGCTGATCGCATCCGTTCAGGAAGATGGCCAGGAGTACGTTCTGAGTGCACCAGGGAGTCCAGTTGCACATGGGTTCTTCTCCGTCTCCCATCCACCAGAAATGCCGATGGAGATAGGGGGCGGCAATGCGCCGTTCCAGCTCGATTGCGATCCGTGTGACGATAAAGGGGCTGACGGCGTTTAACTGCTGCTCCAGCAGATAGCGGATGCAGGCCAGCTGAGCCCCTGTCTCGCAGGCGAACAGATCCAGGACGGGGCGGGCAGCGTCGGGCAGAAGCTCCGCAGGCGCGTTTCTCTGATAGGAATTGTGGGGCGGCAGCTGCCAGGCGCTCTCCTCACAGAGGGCAAAAATGCCGTTGATGACGGCGTCCAGAAAACGTCCTTTTCCCTCTGTGCATTCCGCAAGAACCAGGGAATTGAGACGGTATCTTCTCTCAAAATAAATTGTCTCGTAGTTTACCCGGTTTCCCGTTCTTTGGAAGGCCATAAAATCCGTGGCGAGAACAGGGGGCCAGGAATAGTCCAGGCTTTCCTCCCCGTGGGAGATCAGCCTTCTTCTCAGCTCCGGGGGCAGTTCCTCCCAGGCGCTTCGTTCCCGGGCAGTGGGAAAGGGATGAAATTCCAGCAGATTTTTACCTGTGGCCTGGAATGCCTCTGCGGCTTCTTTGAATCGCATTTCCATCTTTTGATCGCACCTCCTCTGTTTCGGAGCCTGTATGCAGATACAGGAGCATATTTCGTTAAGTATAGCACAATATCTGTAAAAAACAACGTTTCGGCATGGCTTTTTGAATTTCTTATACTGACAATCCATCGACTTATGGTGTATAATGGCATCAATATATGGGCCGGCGCAGGTAATTGTGAAAGGACACAATTGGGTTTGCAGAAACGGGAGTTTCGCGGCTGCCAGTATCAGCCGGCGGCGGGAAAGGAGCGGGAACAGGATGTTTTTAACGTTAAAGGTCATTGACAGTCAGGACAATATAGTCTGCACAGGCAGCGGGGAGGACTTTGTGGATCTGGTCTGCAAACATACTTATCAGGAGGGTGACAGGATTGAGCTGACGGCCTCGGAAGAAGGGTGTTATATAAACTGGCAGGTGGACGACGCACTTGGAGCGGCTTTCGTGTATACCACGGAAAAGACGGTTTCCTATCTCATTCCCTTTGGGGAGAAGCGAAACGGACTCTCACCGAAGGTGTTTTACGGGGATCGGCACTATCTCTATGCGGAGGCTGCACGGCCCGACGAGATCAGGGCATATCGGAATCTTGCCTTAAACCCGGCGGATCAGCACTGCGACGTGGCCTGCTATCCCCATGCGACTGCGAATGTGGAGACAAGAGGCGAGGCCACATTTGCGGCAAAAAACGCCATAGACGGCGTGCGTGCCAACCTTTCTCACGGGCGTTGGCCGTATCATTCCTGGGGGATCAATATGCAGGATGACGCGGTGATGCGTGTGGATTTCGGACGGCGGATAAAAACGGACAGGGTGGTGCTTTACACGCGCTGCGATTTTCCGCACGATAACTGGTGGGTTCAGGTGACATTAAGTTTTTCCGACGGCAGCAGTCTTGACTTTCCGCTGGAGAAATCCTCCCGCGGACATGTTCTGACTTTTCCGGAGCGGGAGATTACCTGGATAGAGCTTGGCAACCTGATAAAGGCGGACGATCCTTCGCCTTTTCCTGCGCTGAGCCAGATAGAGGTATATGGAACCAACGTGCTGTAGGCTGTTTCCATGCTTACAGACGCCTTAACACTTTAAGACGCTTCAACATTGGAACAGGAGGAAATGATATGGGTGTCACATTTGAGGGGTATCCCGGAATCACGGAAAAGGAAACGGCGGAAGCGCTGGATTTCTGCTGCAGGCAGATTCTGCATGTGCTGCCGGAGTTTACGGATAAATTCCAGCAGGCCTACAGTGAGAACAACTTTTATCCGCCCGTTGAGAACACGGACTGGACTACGGGTTTCTGGACGGGAGAGATCTGGCTTGCCTGGGAGCATTCGAGAGATCCGCGCCTGAAGCAGGCCGGAGAGGTGCAGGTGCACGATTTTCTGGAGCGGATCAACAAAAAAATAGTAGTTGACCACCACGATATGGGTTTCCTGTACTCTCCCTCCTGTGTGGCGGCCTACAAACTGACAGGCAGCAAAGAGGGGCGGGAGGCAGCTCTCAAGGCGGCTGACCAGCTGATTTCCAGGTATCACCCGGTGGGTGAGTTCATTCAGGCGTGGGGGCCCATGAATGCTCCGGAAAATTATCGTCTGATCATTGACTGTCTTCTGAATCTGCCGCTGCTTTACTGGGCGTCGGACGAGACGGGAGACGACAAATATCGAGAGATAGCGGAAAAGCATATTCACACGGCGGTGGCAAATGTGATTCGGGAGGATTATTCCACCTGGCATACCTTTTTCTTTAACATGGAGACAGGGGAGCCGGATCACGGAGCAACCTGTCAGGGCTATCGGGACGGTTCTGCCTGGGCAAGAGGGCAGGCCTGGGGCGTGTACGGCCTGGCCCTGGCTTATAAGTGCACGGGGCGGAAGGATTATATTGAGCTGTTCCGCCATGTGACAGAGTATTTTCTGACGCATCTGCCGAAGGATCTGGTTCCCTACTGGGATCTGGAGTTTACCGACGGGGACGATCAGCCCAGGGATTCCTCCTCGGCTTCCATCGCGGTCTGCGGGATGCTGGAAATGAGTAAATATCTGGAGGCAGAGGAGGCAGAGCACTACAGGCAGATTGCGGCCAGGATCATGAAATCCCTGTATGACAATTATGCCGTGAAGGATATGGAGACCTCCAACGGTCTGGTGCTGCACAGTACTTATTCCAATCGCTCTCCATATAATACCTGTAATCACTGCGGGGTGGACGAGTGCAATGCCTGGGGCGACTACTTCTATATGGAAGCGCTTACCAGAATGAGCGGGGAATGGGCTCTTTACTGGTAAAATTTAATCTTTAAAAATGGATAATTTTCATTTTTGGGGGGTGCAAAACTTTTTGAACTGTGCTATCATATTATTCAGAATGCACTCATAATACATAAACACTAAGGAGGAGAGGGTAGATATGGAAAGTGCAGGAAAGAAGGTTTTAAGCATCAGAGTCAGGCTTATGGCTCTGGTTGCCATTCCGCTGATAGTGGTTTCGATGGTGCTGATGTTTGTGGAGAGCGCCAACCTGAGGAGCGGAATGTCGGATATGTCGCTGCAGGGTCTGCGGAGGCTTGCTCACGCGGCAAAGGGCGGCTCTGAGAATCTGGGCGGAGAGTATTATCTGGATGAGAATGACAATCTCTGGAAGGGAGAGGTGAATCTGACCGAGCAGTCCGACAGGCTTGACAGCTATGTGGAAGGCACCACGGCAGATGTGACCATTCTCTATGAAAACGTAAGAAGAGCGACTACGCTGATTGATCCGAAAACCGGACAGCGCACCGTGGGAACGCATGCGCCGGCCGGCGTGTGGGAAACCGTGAAAAAGGGGCAGGATTATACGGCCACGGATCTCATCGTGAACGGCGAAACTTATTTTGCATACTATATTCCGATTGAAGACAGTCAGGGGCAGGTTGTCGGAATGATTTTTGCAGGCGCGCCTCAGGATGAGATGCTTGCCTTTATCAATGAGCAGATCAGGATTGTTGTGATTATTGTTGTGGTTCTGCTGGTAGCCAGCATTGCCATCAGCTTTATTTCCATCAACAAGCTGGCCAATACCATCACAAAGGAGGAGAAGCTGGTTCAGGCACTTGCAGAGGGTGATCTGAATATCCAGGTGGATCCCGCTATCGCCCGCCGCTCCGACGAGTTGGGCGACATGGGACGGTCTGTGGGCAGTCTGGCGGCAAAGCTGAGAGAGATTGTCGGAAGCTTCCAGCAGTCCGCTCATGAACTGAATGAGGCGGGCGCTTCTCTGGACAGCATGGCAAGCCAGTCCAGCACCGCAACGGATGAGATCAGCCGCGCTGTGGAGGAGATTTCTCATGGAGCAGTATCCCAGGCTGAGGAGATCGAATCCGCTTCGGGACAGATTGCTGCAATGGGAGCAGTGATCGAGGATATCGTAAGTAATGTAAAGAACCTGTCCGAGGCTTCCGAGAGCATGACCAGTGCGGGGAACGCGTCCCTGGAGACCATGCAGAAGCTGAGCGACTCCAATGACCGCACTTCCCATGCGATCAATAACATAGGTGAACAGATTCAGCTGACCAATGAATCCATAAAGAAGATCAGCGTTGCAACGGAGTTGATCACCTCCATCGCGTCTCAGACCAACCTGCTGTCTCTGAACGCCTCCATCGAGTCTGCCAGAGCGGGAGAAGCCGGAAGAGGCTTTGCTGTGGTGGCTACGGAGATTCAGAAGCTTGCGGTACAGTCCAACGACGCTGCGGTGGAGATACAACAGATTATCGGTAATCTGATCACCGAATCTCAGAAGACCATGAACGAGATGCAGGATGCAGAGGTTCTGATGAGAGAACAGCAGGAGAAGCTGGGAGACACCAAGGAGAAGTTCGACGAGGTGAATGTGGGTATCGACGTCTCCAAGGAGCAGACACAGCAGATCCGTGTATATGTGGATTCCTGCGACAGCGCAAGAGCTGCGGTGATCGACGTCATCACAAATCTGTCGGCAATTTCTCAGGAGAACGCCGCCTCCGCGGAGGAGACGACTGCTTCCATGGAGGAGCTCAACGCCACCATCAACGTGCTGGCAGGCGAGGCTGTGAAGCTGAAGGAGATTGCGGCACAGCTGAAGGAGGAAATGAGCTTTTTCAGGGTTTAAAAGTGGGTTGAAATATGAAAATTGAGCGTGTGGATGAAAAAACAGTAAAGTGCTTCCTGACCAATGAAGAGCTGGAGGAATACGAGATCGACTATCGGGATTTTGTGATGCGCAGCGATAAGGCCAGGGAGGTTGTTCAGGAAATCATGGAACAGGCTTCGGAAGAGGTAGGCTATAAGCCGCCCAGATTTGCTTTTGATCTGCAGATTATGATGGTGCCTGACCAGGGTCTTCTGCTCACGTTTTCGGAAAAGGATCCGGATGTGAAGGACAGCGAGCAGCTGATAGAATGCCTGAAGGAGCTGAAGAGAATCTTCCAGAAGACGAAAGAGGCTTCGGAGCAGGCTATGTCAGCGAAACCTGCAGAGGGCACGGGGAAGGAACCTGCCAGGGAACAGCCGGCCGGCAAGCCGGAGTTTGCCGTGTTTGTTTTTTCAAATCTTCGCAATGTCATGAACTATGCGGCGGCGCTGCCTTCCAATCTTCGGATAGACAGCGAGCTGTATGAGATGGACGGATACTATTTCCTGTATCTGAGGAGAGGTCATGCTGCCTATGAGCGCTACAGCAGAGCCTGTATCCAGGCCATGGAGTTTGCTGAGCTGTATGCGGCTGACGTTAGCAGAGTCATACAGCTGAAGGAGCACGGCACCTGCCTGATCGCAGAGAAGGCTGTCAGAAAGCTCAGGGCGTAAGCACCTTCTGCATATCTGCGGGAAGAGGTGCGGTAAAATCCATCTGCCGGCCGCTGACGGGGTGAAAAAAGGTGAGGCGGTGTGCGTGAAGCGCCTGTCTGCCGATGTACTCCGTGTCAGGGTTGTAAAGATAATCTCCGATCAGGGGGAAGCCCAAATATTTCATATGAATTCTGATCTGATGGGTGCGGCCTGTCTCCAGTTCCAGGGAGACAAGGCTGTGCCCGTTTTTTTCTTCCAGAACATGGTAATGGGTGACGGCCCGTTCTCCCGCCTCAAAGTCCACCCGGCGTTCGATGACGGAGCCGGGCATGCGGGACAGGGGAGCGGTGATGACACCTGCGGAAGGGATAACGGAGCCCCTGACAATGGCTAAGTACTGACGTCGGATGCCCTTGTGCGGGAAATCTTGTTCGCCGGCAACTTGGTCTGCAGGGTCTGAAGGGAAAGGGTTGTCTGCCGTCAGCATGGCGGAAAGCATTCCGGCACTGACAAAATGCTTTGCGATGATGGTCAGGCCGGAGGTATCCCGATCCAGACGATTGATACAGCGAAAGACGAAGGGAACGTCCTGCTGTCTGAAATACCAGGCAAGGGCGTTTGCCACAGAATTGTCGCGGTTGTTCATGGAAGGGTGAATGGGCATTCCCGCAGCCTTGTTAATAATCATCAGATCCGGATCCTCGTAAAGAATCTCCAGAGGAAGCTGTACAGGCAATATTTTTTCGGAGGAGGTCTTCTCTGAAATATGGACGGTGAGGGTATCGCCGTCTCTCAGACGGCAGGTCATATGAGCCGGGCTGCCGTTGACCAGCACAAAGTCGGGCCTTTTCTTCAGCTGTATCATGCTTTGGCCGGTATAGCCCTTTGCTTTCAGGTATTGTTTTACCAGGAGTCCCGGTGCCGGTTCTGTAATCTGATAGTCGATTCTGCGATACATGATGATCCTCCATTCAGGCATATGGTAATTGCTTTTTTCAAAATATGCAAGGTTTTTCCTTGACAAAGGGACTGAATTTGCTCTACAATCACTACATAATAACGACTGTGAAGAGGAATAGTACGAACAGGGAAGCATCTCAGAGAGAGGGTGTGGTATCGGCGCCGGGATTGGGCGGCATGATGCGGCTGGAAGACCCTTATGCGGAAGGTTCGGAACCTGCCTTGGAGTTTTCGTGCGAGACCGGAGGGATTTTCCCCATATACGGTGAAAGTACGGCGCAGACCGGCGTTAACGGTGAATGAGATGGATGCTTTGGCATCAAGCAGGGTGGTACCGCCGAGCCTTCGGTCCCTTTTGGGAGTGAAGCCCGGCGTTTTTTCATCTTATAGGAACCAGAGAGAGGAGAAAGAAAATGGCAAAGGATGCAGAGAACACATCAAAGAAAATGGTGGAGGAAATCACATCCATGGATGTGGATTTTGCCCAGTGGTACACGGACGTGGTGAGGAAGGCAGAGCTGATCGACTACACTTCCGTGAAGGGCTGTATGGTAATCAAACCTGCGGGCTATGCGATCTGGGAGTTGATTCAGAGACAGCTGGATGAGAGATTCAAGGCGGCAGGGGTGGAAAATGTGTATATGCCCATGTTTATTCCGGAGTCTCTGCTGCAAAAGGAGAAGGATCATGTGGAGGGCTTTGCGCCGGAGGTTGCCTGGGTGACACACGGAGGGCTGCAGCCTCTTCAGGAGCGGCTTTGTGTGCGTCCTACCTCGGAGACCCTGTTCTGCGATTTTTATAAGAATGACATTCATTCTTACCGGGATCTTCCCAGGGTGTATAACCAGTGGTGTTCCGTGGTGCGCTGGGAGAAGGAGACCAGACCCTTCCTGCGCTCCAGAGAATTTTTGTGGCAGGAGGGACATACCGCCCACGCAACGGCACAGGAGGCTGAGGAGAGAACGATTCAGATGCTGAACCTGTATGCTGCCTTCTGCGAGGAGGTACTGGCAATCCCGGTGATTAAGGGACAGAAGACGGAAAAGGAAAAATTCGCGGGTGCGGTATCTACTTATACCATTGAAGCGCTGATGCACGACGGCAAGGCGCTGCAGTCCGGCACCAGCCATAACTTCGGAGACGGCTTTGCAAAAGCCTTCGGCATTCAGTTTGCGGATAAGGACAATACGCTGAAATATGTAAACCAGACCTCCTGGGGGGTATCCACCCGTCTCATCGGCGGAATCATTATGGTGCACGGGGACAACGAGGGTCTTGTTCTGCCTCCCAGAGTGGCGCCCATACAGGTCTGCATTGTGCCTGTTCAACAGAAAAAGGAAGGCGTGCTCAACAAGGCATATGAACTCAGAGATATGCTTGGAAGGAATTTCCGGGTGAAGGTGGACGATACGGACAAATCCCCCGGCTTCAAATTTGCGGAGGCGGAAATGCGCGGCTATCCCATTCGCGTGGAGATCGGCCCCAGGGACATTGAGGCGGGAAAATGTGTCATCTGCCGCCGGGATACCAGAGAGAAGCTGGAGGTCTCCCTGGAGCTGCTGGAGGCAAAGGTGGGCGAGTTGATGGAGACCATTCAGCATGAGATGCTGGAGAGGGCGAGAGCGCACAGAGATGCCCATACCTACACTGCCGCAGACATGGAAGCGTTTGAGAGAATCTTCCGGGAGAAAGCCGGCTTTGTAAAGGCCATGTGGTGCGGAGAGCAGGAATGTGAGGACAAAATCAAGGAAAAACTGGCTGTGACCAGCCGCTGTATGCCCTTTGAGCAGGAGCAGATTGGGGAAGCCTGCGTCTGCTGCGGAAGACCTGCCAGGAAGATGGTATATTGGGGCCGGGCATATTAAGATGGTTTTTTTGGAAGGAGACAGAAGATGCGTAACGAAACATTTTCCATTCAGACAGAGGGTTCGCTGCCTGAGACAAGGCTGATTACTTATATTCAGGAGCATTATGAAGAGGTGAATGTTGACCAGAGGCCGCTGGTTCTCATCTGCCCGGGAGGGGCGTATGCCTACACCTCTGCCCGGGAGGGCGAGGCGCTGGCCATGCAGTTTCTGGCCATGGGCTATCATGCGGCGGTGCTGAAGTATTCCTGTGCGCCTGCCAGATACCCTGTGGCGCTGACGGAGCTGGGCGCGGCCATGAAGCTGATTCACGAACATGCAAAAGAGTGGTATGTGGATCCGAAGGCGGTTGTGGTGCTGGGATGTTCCGCAGGCGGGCATCTGGCGGCAAGCCTGGGCGTACTGTGGAAGGAGGAGTTTCTGGCAAAGGCCCTGGGGCTGGGGGAGCAGGAGCGTGAACTCATCCGCCCCGCCGGGATGATACTCTGTTATCCTGTGATCACCTCCGGAAAATTTGCCCACAGAGGTTCCTTTGAAAATCTGCTGGGGCAGGAAGAGGGCAGTCTGGAGCGCTGGGAGGAGGAATCCGGCCTGCTGCGGCAATTGTCCCTGGAAGAGCGGGTGACGGGAGACACCGCGCCGGCCTTTATCTGGCATACCTATACGGACGGTGCGGTACCGGTGGAGAACTCCCTGATGCTTGTGGGTGCGCTGCGCAGAGCGGGGGTGTCCGTGGAATTTCACATGTATCCGGAAGGCGGGCACGGTCTGGGCCTTGCCAATCGTCTGACCGAATGCAGGGACGGCGGTGCGATTCAGGAGGAATGCGCTTCCTGGATTTCACTGGTGCACACCTGGATGGAAAAGAGATATGTAGGCGGAGATACGAAATGAATTATATCGTATTTGACCTGGAGTGGAATCAGGGAAACGGGGATCCGGAGACTTCGGTGGCCTCCCTGCCCTTTGAGGTGGTGGAAATCGGCGCCGTAAAACTGAATGACGACTGTATCATGGTAAACGAGTTCAGTCAGCTTGTGAAGCCCCAGGTATATCATGAGATGAACCAGATTACCGGCAGGCTCATTCACCTGCAGATGCAGGAGCTGGAGCGGGGAAAGCCCTTTGTGGAAACTGCGGAGGCTTTTCTGGACTGGTGCGGGCCGGAGGAGTATCTCTTCTGCACCTGGGGCAGTCTGGATCTGACGGAGCTTCAGAGGAATATGCAGTACCATAAAATGACACAGCTGTCAAAGGGCCCCATTGCCTTTCTGGATGTGCAGAAGCTGTTCAGTCTGGCCTACGAGGACGGCAGATCCCGAAGATCGCTGGAATACGCGGTGGACGAGCTGGGGATTGAGAAGGATATACCCTTCCACAGGGCCTTTGGGGATGCCTATTACACTGCGAGAGTCCTGAACTGTGTTTACCGGAAGAATTGCAGTGTTCTGCAGAAGCTGTCCTATGACTTGTATCATCCGCCTGTGTGCAGGGAGGATGAGATAAAGGTACAGTTTGATACCTATGCAAAATATATTTCCAGGTTGTTCCGGACAAAGGCGGAGGCACTTGCCGACAGGGAGGTAAGCTCCAGCAAATGTTATCTCTGTCATCGGAACCTGCGAAAAAAGCTGAAATGGTTTACCCCTAACGGAAGACATTATTATTGTCTGGCCTTCTGTGAAAAGCATGGTTTTTTAAAGGGGAAAATCCGGATTCGCAGAAGTGAGAACGGAATGATCTATGTGGTAAAGACCACAAAGCTGATCGGGCGGGAAGAAGCCGAAGGGCTTGTTCAAAGGAGAAACCAGGCGGCAGAGGCGCACCACAGACGAAGCTGAGGGCGTGGCGTGGAGGTGCGGCCCCGGGAGGGCACAAGCGAAAAAAGACCGGACACGAGGAATTATCTCGTGTGACGGTCTCTTTTTTCTGACCAGATTTTATTGCGATGTCTCTTGTGGCTCCGTTTCCAGGAGCGGCGGGTATGCCTGGTGGAGAACTCATAGTTTCTGGTGACGGTCCGTATCAGCAGGAAAAAGAACAGCAGGGCCCCGATGCCTGCGGCCACGGTCAGGATTCTTACTACATTAATGTAGATTACCCGCTTATCTGACTGCTCCTGTTGACTCTGGGCGTTTTCGTCTTCCAGGGTATCGAAAACCGGCGAGGTGTCCTCCTCCGCGGCAAAATTGACCCGCACCGAACCGATTGGAGCGCCGTGATAGCTGTAGCTGATCACCGCCACCTGTCCCCCGTTTCCTGCCGCGTAGGAGACAGCGGAGTCGATATCCTCAAAGACAGCTGTCCGGGGAAGGATGATGTGGTCGTCCTTGTTCAGGGTAAGCAGCGGGCGTGAGCTTCCGAAGATATCCCCGCCGCCGTAAAATGTGCCGGAGTCGTCTATATTGTATCTGGTCTCCGTCTGGGACACATTAACCTTATCAAAGTTACTGAAGCCGTAATTAAAGAGGGAAATAGTGTCCTCGTACTGCAGCGGCGCTTCATCCCGCAGAACCACACAGATCAGCTTCATGCCGTCTTTTTCCGCACAGGAGACCAGGCAGCTCCTTGCCACGCTGGTATAGCCGGATTTACATCCTACCAGGTATTCGTAAGCGTAAGTGCCGCCGGGGATGATCTGCATGGCATTGTTTTCAATCTTTGCCACCGGAACCGTATCGGATGCCGGAATCTCCAGCCTTCTTGTCAAGGAAATTTTACACAGCATTTCGTTGGCAAAAAAGGCCCTTCCGATCATTGCCAGGTCGTAGGCGGTGGTGTAGTGCTCCTCGTCGGGCAGCCCGTTGGGATTTGTAAAATGAGAATTCAGGCAGCCCAGCTCCTCCGCGCGCCGATTCATGATGTCGGCAAACACACTCCAGTCGGTGGTGTCGGTTATATGCTCCGCAACGGCGAAGGAGACCTCGTTGGCGGAGCGGATCAGAATGGCGTTCAGGCACTGCTCCATGGTCAGCGTCTGGCCTACATCCATGGCGATTCCGCTGCTTCCCGGGGGATTGTCAAACACTGCGTCATGGGAGAAGGTGACCACCTCATCCAGGGAACACCGCTCGCTGGCGATCAGAGTCGTGAGGATTTTGGTGGTGCTGGCGGGAAATTCCCGCATGTGGATATTTTTGGCATACAGGATCGTTCCGGTCTCGGCTTCCATCAAAATGGCCGATTCTGCGGAGACCACGGGGCCTGCAGGCCAGTTGGGAATCTCATTGGACTGGACTGTCATACCGCGCTGCAGCTCCAGGCGTTCCTCATCCGGCGTCTGGTCAGCGCGGACGGTAACCTCCGGTGACAGAAGGAGCAGGGCAGCACAGAGAAGAGCTGCAAGCATTCTTCTCCCCTGCAGCTTTGTCCTGTCAGCATTTGATTGATAGGCGGGTGTATTGGGCATGGCGATATCCTCATGGTAAAAATAAAAACGGTTCTTTTTCAGTATACACTATTTTCGGGAAAAGCCATAGTTAAAACAGTAACTCATTGACAAGTTTTGCAAGATAAAGTACATTATTTCTGACGGTAAGTTTAAAACTGGAGGTAGAGCCATGCGGCTGCGGAATATTACGGGTTCCAGGGAGGTGATTGCGGAGAGCGCCTGGGTGGTGCAGGAGGCAATACAGCCGGAATGCCCCGGAACATGGAAAAAAATGTTTGGAAACGACAGCCCGATTCACATTGAGATCGGTATGGGAAAAGGCAAATTTATTCATACTATGGCCAAAGAGCACCCGGACGTCAACTATGTGGGAATCGAAAAATATTCCAGTGTGCTTTTGCGGGCCGTGCAGAAGATGGAGCAGGAGGAGCTTCCCAATCTGAAATTTCTGCGCATGGACGCGGAGGATATCACAAAGGTGTTTGCAGCCGGTGAGGTGGACAGGATTTATCTGAATTTTTCCGATCCCTGGCCCAAGGACAGGCATGCCAGAAGACGTCTCCCCTCCAGGGAGTATCTTGCGCGATATGACATCATATTGAAGAAGGGGGGAATGCTGGAGTTTAAGACGGACAACAGGGCGCTGTTCGACTTTGCGGTGGAAGAGCTGGAGCCTGCCGGCTGGAAGGCGGAGGTGATAACCTACGATCTGCACGGGGATAAGGCTCTGATGGAAGGAAACGTCATGACGGAATATGAAGAAAAGTTTTCCGGTATGGGGAATCCGATCTGTAAATATGTGATATATCGTTAAAAATAATAAAGGAGGCAATAAAATGGAGTACAAATTTACAACAGACAATTTTGAAGCAGAGGTGCTGCAGGCATCCACACCTGTTCTGGTAGATTTTTTTGCGGACTGGTGCGGTCCCTGTAAGATGATGGGGCCTGTGGTTGCGAAGATGGCGGATCAGTTTGACGGCAGGATCAAGGTGGGGAAATGTAATGTGGACGAAAATATGGAGCTTGCCCAGAAGTACCGTATCTCCAGCATTCCTGCGTTTATTGTGTTCCAGAACGGCAAGCCCGCGGAGACCTTTGTGGGCGCAATGTCCGAGTCTGAGCTGAAGGGAAAGCTGGAGCGGGTTTTGGGATAAGATGAAAAAAGAGGTTCTGATCTATGAAGGAAAGAGAAGCCTGTTCAGCATCCTGGGGGCTTTTCTGTATGCGGCGGGAATCAATCTTTTTGTGGTTCCCGCAGAGCTTTACACAGGAGGCCTGATGGGGATCTGCCAGGTTATCCGAACCTTGCTGGCAGAAGCGTTGGGGCTGAATTTTCAAGGAGTGGATATAGCCGGAATCATCTACTATATCTTTAACATACCTGTCTTCATTATTGCCTTTACGAAGATGGGCAGAAAATTTTTCGGAAAGACAGTGATCACCGTTACGATGATGACTGTCTTTATGGCGCTGCTCCCCACTGCCGTCGTTGTGGAGGATGTTTTGGCATCCTGCATTGTGGGAGGCATTATCTCCGGGGCGGGCGTGGGAATTATACTTCGCATGGGCTCCTCCGGCGGCGGAATGGATGTGGTGGGAGTATTGCTGACCAGGTGGAAGAGAGATTTCAGCGTGGGCAAGGTGAACCTTCTGATCAATCTGGCGCTCTACTGCGCGTGTTTCTTCCTGTTTGATATGGAGGTAGTGGTTTATTCCATCATCTATGCGTCGGTTTATGCCGTGGCAATGGATAAAATGCACACTCAGAATATCAACGTGGAGGTAAATGTGATCACAAAGACAGATACCACTGCGCTGGAAAAGGAAGTGTTTCAGGAGCTGGGCCGGGGAATCACGAAATGGTCCGCACTGGGAGCCTATACCTACGACCGCTCCCATGTGCTGTATATTCTCCTGTCAAAATATGAGGTGAATCATCTCAAGACCATTATCCATAAGCATGATCCCGGCGCCTTTGTGGTGGTAAACGAAGATGTCAGTGTGGACGGGAATTATCTTAAAAAGTTATAATATGCCGAAAGGCCGACACTCCGTAAAGAAGTGTCGGCCTTTCGGCGTTTTCTAATACCGCTTCTTTGTCGTCTGGATTGGCTCGCTGGTGAGATCCACGCCCAGGCATTTGTAGATCTTGATATCCACCTCGGAGAGCATCACCGAGGTGTGAACCTGACAGCCTTTCAGGTTGGGAAGCTGTTCCAGAGAGCGCTTTGCGTTGGGGTCGGTGACGGCAGCCAGAGAGAGGGCGATCAGCGCCTCGTCTGTGTGCAGTCTGGGGTTTTTGCCGCCCAGGTAGCGAACCTTAAGTTCCTGGATGGGTTCGATGGCTGCCGGTTTAATCAGGTGCGTATCATGCTGGACGCCTGCCAGATGCTTCAGGGCGTTCAATAAAAGGGCAGCGGAAGCTCCCAGGAAATCCGAGGTTTTGGAGGTAATGATCTGTCCGTCGGGAAGTTCGATGGCGGCGGTAGGTACACCCAGGGCCTCGGCTCTTTTTTTGCAGGCAACCGTCACTCTTCTGTCATCGGTGGAGATTTTTGCCTGCTTCATGAGCAATTCTATCTTGTAAATTTCGTTTTCGGAAGCTTCGTCGCGTATGACTCTGTTCAGGCTGGAGTAATAGCGCCGGATGATCTCCATGTTGGAGGCCTGGCAGCAGGCTTCGTCATCTATGATGCAGTTTCCCGCCATGTTGACACCCATATCCGTGGGGGATTTGTAGGGGTTGCGGCCGTAAATGCCCTCGAAAATGGCGTTCAGCACAGGAAAGATCTCAATGTCCCGGTTGTAGTTGACGGTAGTCTTTCCGTAGGCCTCCAGGTGGAAGGGGTCGATCATGTTGACATCGTTCAAGTCTGCCGTAGCCGCCTCGTATGCCAGGTTGATCGGGTGCTTCAGAGGGATGTTCCAGATGGGGAAGGTCTCAAACTTCGCGTATCCAGCCTTGATGCCCCGCAGGTTGTCGTGGTAGAGCTGGGACAGGCAGGTTGCCATTTTGCCGCTGCCCGGTCCGGGAGCGGTGATGACCACCAGGGGCCGTGAGGTCTCGATGTAATCGTTTTTACCGTAGCCGTCTGCGCTGACGATCAGAGGCACATTGGAGGGATAACCCTCGATGGTATAGTGAAGATAGACCCGGATATTTTTCTTTTCCAGCTTTGCCTTGAACTGGTTTGCGCTGTTCTGGCCGGAGTAGTGTGTAATAACCACGCTGCCCACATACAGCCCCTTCTGCTGGAATTCGTCCCGCAGCCGGAGCACGTCCACATCGTAGGTGATGCCCAGGTCTCCCCGCACTTTATTCTTTTCGATGTCTGAGGCGCTGATGACGATGACGATCTCCGCGTACTCTGACAGCTGCATCAACATGCGGAGCTTGGAATCCGGCGCAAATCCCGGCAGAACCCGGGATGCGTGATAGTCGTCAAAGAGCTTTCCGCCGAATTCCAGGTAAAGCTTGTCCCCGAACTGGGAGATGCGTTCCTTGATGTGTTCGGACTGCATTTTCAGATATTTTTCATTGTCAAAACCGATTTTCATGCATAATCCCCCCTGTCCGCCGTCTTCGGCGGGCCATAAATCAATTCTTAAAAGTGACTTTTCATGCTTTGCATACAAAAACACTTCTCTATCTTATCACAAATTCTCTGCACAGGGAATATATTTTCGCTCAGGAAATTCAGGAATGGGCGGATATTGACAATAGAACGGATGCATATTATAGTGATTGCGTAATAAAGGATAAAGAAGCCGTTTTGCCAGGCCGGGAAGCAAAGTCAGGAGGAAGCAGTCTTGAAGAGATTTGTATATAACGCTCTTTTTATTTTGGCTATCTGTCTTTTTGTGCTGACTGCATGCGGAAAGGACAGTCCGTTGGAATATTATGACTTCTCCGTGGAGGAACGGGATGTTTTTGACTCTCAGCTGCCCGGACAGTACTATGGCTTTCAGTTTTATGAGGACGAGACGGCACAGATCATGCTGGGAAAAGGAAAAGAATGGGAGGGCGTGTGGCTGCTCAAGGCAGACGGAAGCTCCAAGCAGCTTCTGCCCGGGTATGAAGAGTTTCCTGGAAGCTGGTTTTTGACGAGTCAGGGGCAGAGTATTCTGTTTTATGACAGTGCTGTTTCCGGAAACAGGGTGCAGATTTTGGACCGGGAGGGCAGGGAACTGAGTTCCCGGGAAGGAGTATCCGGCCGGAGTGTCTGTGAGACAGAGGAAGGCCGGGTTTATTTGCTGGCTGAGGAAAATGACAACGTGTTCCTGGCCGAGATAAACCTTACAACAGGCGGATTGAGAAGGCTGGAGGGGCTGGAACTGAACCTGGAACGGCGTCTGGGGCTGAACTCCGCTGCGCTTCAATGTCTGGGCGCAGGTTCCGGGGGATTGATGCTGATGGACTGCGACGGGGTGTGGGAGATAACAGAGAAGGAAAGCGGGGCCGAAAAAAGGCAGATTTTGTCTTTTGAAAGTACCTCCTATATGGATATGATTTCCGATCCGGTCTCCAATCCCAATTTTTATTTGAGAACTCCGGCGGGATTCCGCATGCTGGAGGACGGCAGTGTGGAACTGTTGTGGAAATATACGGACAGCGGCAGGGGACTTCTTCAGACATTGCGGTATGAAAAGACGGAAAAAGTCATGCTGCGTCTGCGGTGTCTGCAGGTATCAGCCTGGCTGGCGCAGTGCATCACGGAATTTAACCGCGCCAGTTCCGATTATTTTGTGGTGTTGGAGCAGCCTGGCGGGAGCGCAGTCTGGGAGGAATTTGCGGAACGCACGGATATGGAGATCGGTGCGGGAAAGGGCGCGGACCTGATTCTTGGGCAGGCCAGCAGAAATTTCATCGCTCTGGTGGAAAAGGGGGCATTTCTGGATCTGACTTCCTGCCTGGAGGGCTCCGGTATTGTCATGGAGGACTATTTTTCCATTGCCTTTGCCAGGGAAGAGGGAACGGATGTCATATATGGGGTGAAGCCGTCCATAACCGTAACGACCTACTGGGTCAGCAGCCAGGTGTTGGAGGATCCGGAGGGGATGGATATCAATGCCGTTGTGGATGCCCTGAATGAGTATCCGGGGAAGGGTTCCTTTGAATGGTTTCCGCCCAGGGCAATCCTGATGTTTTTTCTCCAGGGCTCAGAGGATTTCTGGGGGATGGTTGACTACGAAAAAGGAACCTGTAATTTTGATACGGAGTTGTTTGCGAAGATTCTCAATACGGCAAAACGATACAGTGAAAAGGTATCCATGGACAGCCCGGCCGTGGTGGGTTTTCGGCAGGCTGCTCCCCTGGGAGTCTTTGTGAGCACACGCAGGCTTCAGGAGCAGGGTAAAACGGCTTTGGGAGGTATTTTTGACGACGGTATTTTTCCCATGTCGCTGTCGGGTGATCTGCTTGCGATAAACGCGGATTCGGCAAATCCGGAGGGCTGCGGGGAGTTTCTGTCTTTTTTATTACAGGAGGAGGCTCAGCGGAACATGCAGTCTGTCACCCAAGTTGCTCTGCCCGCTCACCGAGGAGTGTTTGCGGAGCGTCAGGGGCATGAGCTGGAGTGGAGCGGAAGGTCGGAACCGGTTACGGATACGAATTTTGTTTCTCATGGGGAATGTACCCAGGAGGACGCGGCGGAACAGTTGGAGCTGATGGAAAGTCTGCGTGCCCTTCCCATGGATACACAGCACATGCAGAATATTATCTGGGACGAAGCGAAAGAGTATCTGGAGGGAATCAGACCCATGGAAGCCGTCATTGATCATATAAACAATCGCGTTCAGCTGTACCTGAATGAAAATAAATAAGCCTCTTCTGCATATTTCCGGCGTTTTGTGGAATTAATTTCAGTTTAGAAATCTTTAAGAGATAATGCGTTTTTTTCATAATTATGCTATTGATTTATCAATATCTTATCTCTATAATAAAATAGATTCATTGTCTATCGAAGATATGCGAATTTCCAAAACAAAGGGCAGAATGGAGCTATTATGGATAATAAAATAAACAGGTTTGACAACGGCGGAGGATACAACGGCGGAAACCGCGGAAACACGCCGGGAGACAATGGCGGAGGAGGAAATGAACCTCCGCGCCGTCCCAATGTCCTGATGATGGTTTTATCCATCCTCTCGCTGATTTTTCTCGGGCTGATGATTTTTTCCATGTTCTTCCTGAACAAGGTAGAGGGAGAGAAGGTTTCCTACACCCAGTTTCTCCAGTATATGGAGGAGGGACGGATCGAGCAGGTCGTGGTGCAGTCCAACAGGGACATTAAAGACATTGCGGTATATTTTACCCTGAAGAAGGATGCGGCGGAAGAGGAAGCCAACGACCAACGGCCGGTGATGTTTCCCGGTATCGGTATGTACGATATGCAGCAGGCCGTGCAGAAGAAGTACTATACCATAATTATGGAAGACCTGAACACGCTGACCGCAAGGCTGGAGGCACACGGCATAGAGGCGGAGCGTTCCATTGAGAGCAGCTCGGGGATGTTTGAGTTTATCCTTTCCATTGTGCTGCCGGTGCTGATTATGGTGGTGTTCTTCAGCATCATGTTCCGCAAGATGGGCGGAAGCGGCGGGCCCATGGGAGTGGGAAGGAACAATGCCAAGGTCTATGTACAGAAGGAGACAGGAGTTACCTTCAAGGATGTGGCGGGAGAGGATGAGGCCAAGGAATCTCTGGTGGAGGTGGTGGATTTTCTGCACAATCCGGGAAAGTATTCCAAGATCGGCGCAAAGCTTCCCAAAGGCGCGCTGCTTGTGGGACCTCCCGGAACGGGAAAAACCCTGCTGGCAAAGGCGGTGGCGGGAGAAGCGCACGTTCCCTTCTTCTCTCTGACCGGTTCCGATTTTATAGAGCTTTATGTGGGCGTGGGTGCAAGCCGTGTCCGCGACCTTTTCCGGGAAGCCACAAAGAATGCTCCCTGTATTATTTTCATCGACGAGATAGACGCTATCGGGCGCAGCCGTGATTCCAAGTACGGAGGCGGCAACGAGGAGCGGGAGCAGACGCTGAACCAGCTTCTGTCCGAGATGGACGGCTTTGACAGCTCCAAGGGAATCCTGATCCTGGGGGCTACCAACAGACCGGAGATCCTGGATAAGGCATTGCTTCGGCCGGGACGTTTCGACCGGCGGATTATCGTGGATAAGCCGGACTTAAGGGGTCGTGTGGAGATTTTGAAGGTACACGCCAAGGATGTGAAAATGGATGAAACCGTGGATCTGGATGCCATTGCGCTGGCTACCAGCGGCGCGGTGGGCTCGGATCTGGCGAACATGATAAACGAGGCCGCCATCAATGCGGTAAAGGAAGGAAGGGAGTATGTCTGCCAGAAGGATCTCTTCGACGCGGTGGAGGTAGTCCTTGTGGGCAAGGAAAAGAAGGATCGCATCATGAGTAAGGAGGAGCGCAGAATCGTCTCCTATCATGAGGTGGGACATGCGCTGATCAGCGCACTTCAGAAAAATTCCGAGCCGGTACAGAAGATTACCATCGTTCCCAGAACCATGGGGGCGCTGGGATATGTGATGCATGTGCCCGAGGAGGAAAAGTTCCTGAACACCGAGGCGGAGCTGCGGGATATGCT
>ERZ779624.196-NODE-196-length-22528-cov-10.693632_pt1 | contig 22528 bp, 21 predicted proteins | sample MGYA00514190_ERZ779624 | MGnify/ENA primary metagenome ERZ779624 (study PRJEB29562, sample SAMEA4376706) | mouse gut metagenome | isolation source: Cecum | study: EMG produced TPA metagenomics assembly of the A DSS colitis mouse model was used to assess the... | reverse complement strand
CAGCGAAAAAATCTGCGCCTGTCTGGCATTCCGCCAGATTTTAAACAGGCTCTTATGGTGTTCCAGCTTGTATCATACCACAGCGGCGGGGAAGATTCCAACAGAAATTTTTTGTTTTTTTATTAAAATATTGTAAATGCCGTGCCGGGCCTCCGGGGCGGTTTGACTAACGGGGCTAATGTACCATCCACTGGGTCATGAGGAGCAGGGCGAACCCCGGCAGGCCCAGGGCACCCAGGATCACGCTGTTGATCAGGTTGACCCCCAGGCTCACCCCCAGCAGGCCCCCCAGCCCCTGGAACAGCCAGAGGAACACCAGCCCCAGCCCGGAGCGCACCGCCAGGCGGCACAACGCCCCCAAGGGGCGGCGGAACAGGGCCAGCGCGGCCAGAGCCGCCCCCGCCGCCGCCCACCAGCCCCAGCCGGTCATCCGGCGTGCTCCTGGGCGTCCAGCTGCTTCATCTGCCGGACGTAGTAGGAGTAACGGCTTTGCAGGGCGTTGATCTCGTAGACGCAGGCGTCCACCAGATCGGGGTCGCTGTAGAAATTGAACTGGGCGTAGGCGTGGTTGAGCTGGGTGCGGGTGGCCCGCATCCCCTCCATAAGCTGCCTGCGCTCCTCCTCCCGGGCCGCCGCCTGACGGCGGCTGGTGCGGATGGCTTGTGCCATAGGCTTCACCTTCCTTTCCTTACCAAAACTCTATGTACAGTCTGGACAATTATTCCAAATCCTATACGGCAAAGAAATTTTCCGTACCCCCTTGACAAACGGCGAAATTCTTGCTACAATCCCTTTTGTCGCTGCGAGTGTAGCTCATCTGGTAGAGCGCCACCTTGCCAAGGTGGAGGTAGCGAGTTCGAGCCTCGTCACTCGCTCCACGTGAAATAGGAGGATACCTGATCAGGTATCCTCTTGTTTTCGTTTGACGCAGTAGAACTCGCTGCCTCCACCTATCAGCGCGGCGTGCCGCGCTGATGTGCAATCCGGAGGTGCGGGGTCCCCACGAACGCAGTTCGTGGGGTGCGGGAGCGAGTTCAAGCCTCGTCATTCGCTCCAAAAAAAGAACCGCCTTCGGGCGGTTCTTTTTTTGGTATCGGCGGGCTTTACCCGCCGATACCTTTGGGATTTTAATGCTCGGGCCGGCAAAGCCGGCCCTGCGCAATTCTCCGCCGCTGCGCGGCTCCGAATTTACGGCGCACTCGCGCCGCGGCCCGGAAGGGCCGTGGGTTCGTTAAGACGCACGCTGTACCGCCCCCTGAAAGTGCAACTCACAGGGGGCGGTTTCAAGCTCAGCTATCCGATTGGTCGTCTTTTCCGTCCTTGTCCAGCCTTCTGAGAATGAAAAAGCCCATGAAGGCGATTGCTACGATGGCCCCCGCGTCCGGCCAGTTCAGGGATCCGCCCAGGTAAACGGTACCCAGAAAACCCACCACGAAAGTCATGACTGCGATTATGATATCTCTACCCATAAAAATGCTCCTCCTTTCTTCCGCATTCGCCTGACAGCCCCCCGGGAGCACCCAGGACATTGCCGGATGTTCGGACGCGGCCTGACGTTCCATCACTCTCCCGCCCCGGCCACGCTGACGTTTTTCAGCCGGACGGCGTAGGGGCCGTCGTAGTCCGCGGTGAGGTAGCGGTCGGTGGAGAAGGTCAGGTCCTTCTGGGCCTCCAGGATACTGCCGTTTACCGAGCCGCCGGTGACGGGCGTCACCGTTCCGTCCTCATCGATCAGGTAGGCCAGCCGGATTTCGCCGCCGAAGTGGCCGCTCATCTCGTCCATCTGGAAGTCGGAGAAGGTCACCGCCCACAACGCGGGGCCTTGCTTCCACTCCTCGAAGGGCACGGTGCCGTTGGCGCAGACTATCCGCTGGTACTCGCCCGTGGGCGGTACGCCCAGGTAGCGGCAGAAGCGGTTGGGGCCGTGCCACCGCAGCAGCTTCCCGTCCTCCAGCAGGGGCAGGTCGGCGGCGGTGGGGATGCCCTCCACGCTGTAGGGGTGGAAGGCCCGGAGGGTGAGGTTCAGCCGTTCGCCCTCCGTCTCCCCCTGCACGTCCTCCCCCTGCTTCCAGGTGGAATAGCGGGCGTAGACCATGGGCGCGGAGGACCGGGCCGCATAGTAGTACAGGATGGTAAACACCTGATCCCCGCTGAGCACCAGGTCGTATTTCCCGCTTTTCAGCACCTTTTGGGCATGGGCCCGGTCACGCACGAAGGTGAGTGCCTTCGCCGCCTTGGCGGACAGGGCCTGCTCGTCCAGCTCCCTGTACTGGAACGAGCAGTACAGCTCCACGTCCTCCGGCTCCCTGCACTGCGCCACAAACTCGCCCTTGACCTCGGCATCGGTGTAGGACACGTCCGTCCCCTCGGAGGACAGGATGCGGTCGGTGCTGCGGATGACAAAAAGCTCGGCGGAGTTGATAAAGGCATCCTCCTGGACATCGGCGGCGAACAGGGCCTTCGCCATCCTCCCGGCACTCCAGGCCAGAGGGGCCTCGGCCAGCTCGCCGGCCTTTTCCACCAGGGGGGCCTGCACCGGGTCGGTCAGCTCAAAATAGGGGTTGGCCGCAAATTGGGCGGAGTAGTACGCGTCCTTCAGTGCCCGCTCTATCTGCCCGTCGTCCATGGAGGCCGCCAGCTGCACCGAGGTGAAGCCCCGGCTGGGCTTGCCGCCGTCCGGGTTCTCCACATCCCGGAACACGGTGACCTCATACTTGTGCACGTCCTTGCTGCGCCGGGTGTCCAGCTGCTGCTTCACGAAGAACAGCTCGGCGGTCTCCTCCGCCCGCTCGTTGATCCGCCACAGGGCGATGCCGCAGCGGGCCAGGGCGTTTTTGATTCTCTCAATCATGCTCACACCTCCATCAGCCCAGCCGGATGCGGGCCTTCATATACGGGCCGCCGTCCGACACCTTCACCCACTCCTTATGGCCCTTGCCGCAGAAGCCGCTGCCGGACAGCTCCGGCGTACTGCTCATCATGGTGACGGACTTCAGCAGGTCGGGCACGTATCCGGTGAGGACGATGGGGGAGCAGATCTTCCCCGTCAGCTTGCCGCCCTTGATCTCCTTGGCGGTGGTCACCATGCACTGGATGCCCCAGTTTTTGGGGTCCTCCATGCCGCTGGAGGGGCACTCCAGCAGGAAGCCGTCCTCCACGCTGGCGATCATCTCCTCCGGGGTGCAGTCCCCGCCCTGGAAGTAGGTGTTGGTCATGCGGGTGTAAGCCTTGCGCTCATAGCTCTCCCGGCGGCCGTTGCCGGTGGGGGCCACCCCCAGGCGGGCGGCGGACAGGGCGTCGCACATCCCGGTTTTCAGCACGCCCCGGTCAATGATCACCGTGTCCCCGGTGAGGGTGCCCTCGTCGTCAAAGAACATGGTGGCCGCCTCGTCCACCGCGCTTCCGTCGTGCATGGTCACCAGGGGGCTGGCCACGTACTCCCCGATAAACTGCTTCGCCTGGGCCCGGTCCTTAACGAACATATCCATCTCCACCCCGTGCCCGAAGGCCTCGTGGACGATCATTCCGGTGGTGGACGGGTCGCACACGCAGTCGTACTCCCCCGGCGGGATGGGCTGACTGTCCAGCAGGGCCAGGGCGTCGCCCACCACCTGCTCCACGCCGCCGTCCATCACGTCCAGCAGCTCCGCGCCGCCCAGGACGGAGAAGGGCTTGTAGGACATTTTGATCTCCTGCCCCCGGGAGGCCATGACCGCCATCCCGGCGGTGGTCCACATCACGGTCTGGTCCAGATCCCGGTTTTTGGACAGGAACAGCTTGCGGTACACCTTGCTTGCCACCGCCACGTTGGCGTCCAGCACCCGTTCGTCTACAGCCAGGGCCTTCTCCCGGATGGCGGTGATTTTGCCGAGGATGGCCTCGTCCCCCAGCTCCCGGGGGTTGATCTTCCAGGCCGTCTCCTTTTTCAGCTCCGCCGGATCGTCCGCCGGGATGGGGGTGGGCAGGGGCTGGAACTCCGCCGTGGCGGCGTTCTGCTCGGCCAGACGCTTTGCCATGAGGGCGCAGATCTCGGGGACCTTTGCCTCGGAAAACTCATTGAAGGAATACTCGGCGCAGCCCACGCCGTCAAACACGCGGACCACAAAGCCCGCCGCGCCGCCGGTGCCGGAGGCGGAAATGCCCATCCCGGCGCGGTTGATGCGCCAATCGCGGCGGTCGTCCGCCTCCGCCAGCACGGAGGCATAGGGGTATGTCTCGCCCAGGGCGGCGATGAGCTTTTTCAGGCCCGGTTTGGCCTGATCAATGGTTGGAAACACAGAAGGACCTCCTTTTTTCTTGAAAAGTCAGGGCTATCATATCACGAGATACCTCGGCTGTCAAGGTATCCGAGGGGGTTTTTCCCAGCCGCTACTCCAGCACATCCAGCTTGCCGTGCTTTTTCAGACCGGAGAGGATGGCCCGCCGCGCCAGATCGTAAATGACGGCGAACACCGGAACCCCCACCAGAATGCCCACAAAGCCGAACAGCCCCTGGAACAGGGTGATGGCGAACAGCACCCAGAAGCCGGTAAGCCCCACGCTGCCCGCCAGCAGCTTGGGCCCCAGCACGTTGCCGTCGAACTGCTGCAAAACCAGGATGAAGATCAGGAAGATCAGGCAGTTGCGGGGGCTGGAGATGAAGATCAGCAGGGCGGAGGGCACCGCCCCGATGAAGGGTCCGAAGTAGGGGATCACGTTGGTGACGCCGATGATCACGCTGATCAGCACCCCGTTCTGGAAGCCCGCCACCACCGACATGATGGCGCAGAAGACGTAGCAGATCAGCCCCACGATGGCACTGTCCAGGATCTTGCCGCCGAAGAAGCCCACAAAGGTGGTGTCGATGTAGGTGAACTCGGTCAGGAGCTTGTCCGCCCGCTCCGGCTTGAACACGGCGTACAGCAGGGCCTTGGCGTGGCGGGTGAACTTCTTCCGGCTGGCCAGCAGGTAGATGCAGATGATCACGCCCAGGATGATGTTTTTCGCCACAGTCAGCACGGAGCCCACGGTGGTGACCACCCCGCCCATCATGCCCTGCATGGTGGGCAGGAGATCGGTGGTGGCCCAGTTTTTGATCCAGTCCTCCATGTTGGAGAAGGCGTTGTTTACGTAGTTTTGCAGAATCTCATTGCCCTCCAGGTGGTTCAGCACCCATTTGGTGAACTCGTCCACTTTGGGCGGGATGGCGATGGCCAGGGCCACGATGCTCTCCCACATCTCCGGGAGCACCATGCTCAGCAGCAGGTAGAGGATCACCGCGCTGATCAGCATCACCGCCACCACGCTGAGGAGGTTGGCCCACCTCTTGTACTTCTCCGGCAGGGCGGACTCAAACTGCCGCTCCAGGAAGCCGCAGGGGGTTTTCAGCAGGTAGGCCATGGTGCCGCCGTAGACGAAGGGGGTGAGTATGTCCATGACCCAGTGGAAGCCCAGGCGGATCTCGTCCAGCTTTTGGATGGCGAAGAACAGGAGGATGGCCAAGGCCAGGGACAGGAAGGCCGTCAGGGACTGGAAGAAGATCTTCTTTAAAAATTCCCGGTTCATCGGCCGCCCTCCCGGATCTTTGTCCAGTAGGCCATCAAGTCACCGAAGCCGCCCCGGGGGTAGGGGGAGAGATCCCGGCCCTCCCGGTTGATCAGGCAGTCGGTGAGGAGGAACACCTCCATGCCCAGCTCCCGGGCCACCATATCCTCCTCCGCGTCGTTGCCCACCATGAGGCACTCCTCCGGCGTCAGGCCCAGGGTGTCCAGGATCTCCCGGTAATAGCCCAGGCTGGGCTTACACCAGTGGGAGGTCTCGTAGGTGGTGCACAGGGCGAAGTCCTCCGGCGACAGCCCGGTCCAGCCCAAGCGGACCCGGGTGCCCGCCGCCGGGAAGATGGGGTTGGTGGCCAGCACCACCCGGCTTCCCGCCCCGCGCATGGCCCGGACGGCATCGGCGGCCTGGGGGTTGTGGCCGCAGAAGGCCCGGGCGGCCTGGAACTCTCCGGCGTAGAAGCTGTCGAACAGGGGCTTGTCCGCCAGGGCCTCCTGGCCGAACAGCTGGGCGAACTTCTGCCAGAAAACGGCCTCGTTGGTCTGGCTGCCGTCATTTTTCACCATGGCGGCGGTGCCCGCCCACACTGCGTCGATGAGCTGCTTGGGGTCATAGCCCCGGTGGGCGATCTTTTGGGTCAGCAGGCCGAAGTAGCCTTTGACGAACTGGTCCTGGTCCATGGGGAGCAGCGTCCCGTCCAGGTCGAATAAAACAGTGGTAAGCTTCATGTGCGGTTTCCTTTCTGTCCGGCTGTTTGGCTGGCGGCGGAATGATTTGGGCTGTATAAGGATATTTTACCCCGGATTGTGAGAAAGTCAAGTGCGCGAATGTGACGGACGCGGGGAGAGAGGATGGCCCATCCCCTCTTTTCGTGTTCTCCTCTCTTTCAACGGCAAAAATATTTGAGGAGGAAACAATCCAATGAGAAATTTGAAGAAGTTTCTCGCGCTGGTCCTCGCGATGATGATGACCCTCTCCCTGATGGTCACCGTCAACGCGAAGAACGTTGAGTTCGACGACGGCGAAAGCGTCAACGAGGTTTTCATCGACGACCTCACCGTTCTGGCCGGCATGGGCGTTATTCAGGGTATGGACGACGGCAATTTCGCCCCCACGTCCACCGTGACCCGCGCCCAGATGGCCGCCATCGTGTACCGTCTCCGCACCGGGGACGCCAGCGCAGACCCCGAGTACAAGGACAAGTCCAATATGTATGCCGGCTACGGCGACTTTAAGGACGTGAACGACACCAGCTGGTACGCCGGCTACGTGGGCTACTGCGCCAACGCCGGGATCATCATCGGCGACGGCGACGGCAACTTCCGCCCCCACCACGACGTCACCGGGTATGAGGCCCTGGTAATGCTGCTGCGGGCTATGGGCTACGACCAGCCCGACGAATTCACCGGCAAGGATTGGCGTCAGCACGCCGCTTCCATCGCCACCAGCCGGGGCCTGCTGGCCAAGGTGAACACCACCCGCTACCGCGGCACCCTGATGAACGGCGCGGCCCGCGAGGTTATCGCTGAGATCACCTTCCAGGCCGCTACCACGGCCCAGGTGGAGTGGACCGCCGCCTTTGGCTATCAGACCGGCCCTGTGAGCAGCGTGGTGAGCGGTAGCGGCTCGTATATGAGCCTGGGCCGGGAGTTGTTTGGCCTGACCAGCCACAGTGGCATCATCGTGGGCAACCAGGAGACTGGCGAAAAGGGCACCCTGGTGTCCACCGACAAAAAACCTGGGACAACGGTGCTTCCAGCCTGGACACCAGCTATATTTATCCTGGCACCACTATCGTTGCCGCTCACAAGGACTCCGGCAACACGACCAGTACCCCCACGACGGCTCCCGACGGCGTGCTGGTGGACGAGCAGACCGGCCTGGATATGTACGGCCGCAAGGTAACCGTGTGGTACGACGATAGAGATGCGGGTGCCAAGGGCACCTACGCCGTGCTGGACAAATCCACCCTGGTTAAGACTGTGTACTCGGCTGACGACGCCAAGCTGTCTGACGGCACCGCCGCGGCCGATGCCAAGCTGGGCCTGGCCGCTCAGGCCGCTGGCTTCTCCGTGGATCTGAACGAGAGCACCACCCACTGGAGCTATGCGTATTCCAAGTTCTGGGAGGGCAGTGCTGTTGTTTCCCAAACGGTTGCAAGTGTGGGTGAAAAGAGTGCTGTTAAGACCTACACCCTGATCTCCAACAACAGCAACAAGACTGTGGACGCGGTCATCGTCCAGGATCTGGAGGTTGCCCGCATTGAGAAGAAGGACACCACCTCCATCCCGGCTACCCTGAACCTGGGCAAGCTGACCGGTGACAGTGGCTACAATGCCCCTGCGAGTGCCTTTACCACCACCGACCCCGCCGCTGTCGGTGTGCTGGAGATCAACAAGCTGGTGAAGAACTCTGTCCAGGACGTGGGCAAAGTCGTGCTGGCCACTAAGGTTGTGGGCACCGTGGATGTCGACGGCAATCCCAAGGATTGGGGTAATGCTGGCACCAAGGCCAACAATCTGTGCTCTTACAAGCTGGAGGAGCCGCTGGAGACCGTTTCCGGCGTGATCAGCACCTACAAGGCGGACACCCACGACATCACCTCCGTCACCATCGGCGACAAGACCTATGACCGCTCCGGCATTGCCGAGGCGACCAAGGACATCAACTGGATCATCAAGAAACTGACCGATAACACCAACAGCGATACCGAGTCCATGGTCGAGGCCGGCGTGCGCTTCAAGCTGTACCTGGATAAGGCCGGGCGGTTCATCGGCGGCCATCCCGAGAGCGACAAGTCCTTCCTGTACGGCACCTACGCTGATTACCAGCTGGGCGGCCTGTCCACCGGCGACATCGAGTACTTCATCACCGGCGTGAACTGGGACGGCGAGAAGGTTATCAGCCACAAGCTGATCACCGTGAATACCAACAACATCAAGGATGGTGCCAATTACAATGGTCTGACGGTCAACCAGAAGAAGCTGGCCGGCGACATCATTGACAACAGCAACAAGTTCAACACCTCTTACATGATCGACGAGGCAGGCAACCTGTCCACCACAGTTGAGGGCGCGCGTCAGTTCACCGGCCACTACTGGGATGGTGCTGCGGACGCCACAATGCAGTGGGAGATCACCGCTGACGACGTGGCCCGCGGCTTCAAGAAGGTGACCAATAGCGGAACGATTGTCGCGACCGCCACAAGTAACACCGACTACCTGCTGACCAGTGCCACCAAGTTCATCGTGGTATCCGGCACCGGCACCAGCACCCTGGACGTGAAGATCTACAACGGTATCAAGGAGCTGATGGGTTCCGGCACCAACGTTGTCATCGGCTACGACCATACCGGTGCTACTGCCAGCAAGAACCATGTCTGGTTCCAGACGGAGTCCGACTACTACAACAAGGCGGACGTCAGCAACAACCAGCGGATCGCCACCGTTATCCTGTCTGACAAGAACCTGCTCAACTTCAACGCCTCCAACCTGTACCTCAGCGACAGCAACGCCCCCACCGGCGTGAAGCTGAACGGCCCGGCGGCTGACGTTGCCAACGTGGAGCAGTACGTGCTGTGGAACAACGGCGTGAAGGGCACCTACTTCGTTGATACGTCCGTGAGCTCCAACATCACCGATACTTCCGCGGCGGATGGCGTGGATCACAGCGGTGCCGCGGCGTTCAGTGCCAATATTCAGAAGTACGGCTTCTACACCCTGGCTCCCTACAAGGAGATCAACGGTGTGACCGTCTACCGCGCCACGGAGACTCTCCGCAATGTCGCCAACAATGAGGGCGGCTGGACCGCCAATGTCTATGACGAGGTTGAGATCGACAGCTACAACGGCTTCGCCAACCTGGCCAGTGCCATCATCGGCGGCAAGGAGTACAACATCACCGGCGCGAACGTTGCCGATGTGGCGTACGAGAATGACACCGAGACCAACAAGCTGCTGCGCAACCCGATCGACAGCCTGGAGAAGCTCCAGAAGGCCGTGTCCGAGGAGCACAACACTCTGAAGGTGTGCTTCGTCTACGGCGAGAACGACCTGGTGACTGACATCTACGTGACCACTTACACCAAGTAATGGGTTGACAACGGATTTCTTTCACAACGGTATGGGAAAGCCCCCCCGGATTTTTCCGGGGGGCTTTCCTCGTGCTCAGGCCAGGGCCACGTAATTGTAAAGCGTTCCCGCGTCTCCCCAGATGTAGCTATTGGTATTGACGCAAAATCCTTCGGGGATAATTTCCAGCAAGGGACTGCTGGTCTGGTTTGTACAATGGCCCCGCCCAGTCACGCACATTGCCAGACTGGAATCGCCGGGCCTGCTGACCAGCACAGCTGCTGGGGTAAAGCCTACTCGGATAATGTTTGGCGCAGTTGCGCCCCGGTACGTCCCCACCGCAATCTTGTGTACCTCCAGAGCGGTGACGCGGGTGTCCAGGGCGGTGGCGATCAACTGCTGGGCGGCATCGGCGGTGTCCAGGGCGGTGAATTTGGCCTCCAGCTTCTCCGCGTTCTCGTTCAGCGGCTGGGGTGAGAGGGGGTCCCCCGTCTCAATGAGGTTGAGCTTCAAGTTTTCTGTTTGTTGCATAGCTTTTATAAACTCCTTCGCCGCTGGATAAAAGGGGGCGGGAGTTGCCGGATTGGGGGCAACAAAACGGGGAAAAAACGGGGTGCGGGGCGGGGAGGGCAAGGTTGTACCGGGGCGCGGCGGGTGGGTGGCACTGTTTCAGAATGAACGTGAAGCGGAAGAAGTTACCCACGCAGTAATCATAGAGGTGTCCTCAGCGGCAAGGAGAAAATGCCCAAAAGATTCAGAAAAGCTGGAAGCAGGTTGCGGATTTTCTGCTGGGATATTCTCCATCAATGACTCCCCATCTGTGCTGGACTACGCAGCCCAAAAAGGCAGAGCCATGTGTCAGCCTTTGTGAGGGCTTGTGTGGCCCTTCTGCGGGGCGGGTGGTGTCCGTAACCTTAGAGGGAGTGAAACGCGGTGTTGACCCCTTTGTGGGCAATTGTGGCGGGGTGCGGTTTTCACCCCAGAAACGGAAGCGTCACAGCAGGAAGAAACGCCCTGTTGGGCGGAAGCCCACCCTTTTGGGTGGGGCAAGCATCGCATCCGGCTATACGCCGCCCGCACTCGCCGGGACGTTGTCCCGGCTCCCCCTGCCCCTAAAGGGGAGAAAAAGTGCAGTACAGAAAGAGGTGCGCCACACAGAATTTGCGCTGCAGTAAAAAGGAAAGAAACTCGCTGGACCAAAACCATCCGCGTTAAAAATGCCGTTGTGAGAGGCTGCGATGAGAGATTGTGAATTGCACCAGTGTCTACAAAGTGAAGGATCGTTAGCCCAAGCAAAAAATATGTGTCTGAACTGATAATTCTCGCCACTCCCGGTAGCTATTCCCGCTAAGGTGTGGTGTGTCGCTACAAAGGAGGGATGCACCATGTACGACTACATGAGGGCATTGGAAGATCGATTCAACTCCAGGCCAAGCTATGAGCAGGAACAGGCCGCCCGTTTCCAGGAAAGAGTTGATCCAGATGTCTAAGAAGCGTGCCAACGGCGAGGGCAACATTCGCAAACGCAAAGATGGCCGCTGGGAAGGCCGATACACAGCGGGCCACGATCCAGAAACGGGAAAAGCCATCTACAAAAGCGTGCTGGCGAAAACCCAGAAAGAGTGCAGAGAAAAACTGGCCCAGCCCATTGAGAAAAGCGGCAAAATTGACGCAGACAAATCAGGTCAGTACACAGTGGAGGAATGGTGCTGGCTCTGGCACGAGAACTACTGCAAGCCCGCCGTCAAAGACAGCACAGCGGAATACTACCGCAGCTACATTGAACACCACATCGCGCCCAACATCGGCAAAATTAAACTCAGTAAGCTCACCACGCTGGATCTCCAGAAGTTCTACAACAAAGCCAAGACCAAGGGCCAGGTCAAACGGTACGAGAACATGAAGGATCTGAGCTTGAGCAACAAAACTATCCGCGGCCTTCACGCCATGCTCCGCCAGTGCCTCGACCAAGCGGTGCAGGAGCGGTTGATCCCCTACAACCCCGCCGCTGGATGCAAGCTCCCTCCCAAAGAAAAGAAGGAGATGCAGACCCTCCCAGCGGAAAAGATCGGTGTCTACCTCGCCGCAGCAAAGGACCACGGCGTTCTTCCCATGTTTTACCTGGAGCTGACCACAGGCATCCGACGGGGCGAGCTGGTGGCCCTCCTCTGAGATGACCTTGATCTGGAAAATCAAACACTGAGCATCTCCAAATCCGCTGGACGCATCAACGGCGAGGTAAAGGTAACCCAGCCCAAGACCGCCAACTCGGTGTGGACAATTTACCTGCCGCAGAAAACCATCGACCTACTGATCCAGGAACACAGCAAGCACCCCACCAGCCCCATCATGTTCCCCTCCCCGGTGACAGGTAAGCTCTACGGCCCGGACTGCATCGGGCGGCTGCACAAAAACCTGCTCAGGAAAGCCGGGATCACAGAAAACATCCCCTTCCACGGTTTCCGCCACCCAAATGTCAAGCCCAAGACATACAGGCTTTCCTTGATCACTGCATAGTTCTCAGCTTTTTTTCTTTTTCCGGCACACAGGACAGCCGCTCCCTTCTGTGCGATAAGCAATCGGCGCATTCCAACGACAACCACAGGATTGGCAAATCCATCCAACCATCCGCATAGATCTGGGGAGGACCTGTTCTGGAGTCAAGTTGTCATTTACATCATAATCCCACTCGGCAGCTAAGACTGGATTAAGCGTGGCAAGACAGTTTTCCTTACTGGCTAGTCGTCCATTGCAATAGGGGCAGCCACTTCCGTTCATTCGGGAGTCGGGTGTGGCTTGCCATTCATGCCCTCTCTCACAGCGCCACCAAACCTTTTTGTTGGAATGTGCCATATAGGCACTGGGAGGCAAGGAATTATATGTGGGGTGCCACTGAGTGCACAACTCCGGTGAGGCTATGTCTAATGTGATTCCTTTTTGCAACCGCTTTGCACAATAAGGACATCCCCTTCCCTTTCTTCGATTGCTGACACTGGCTTGCCATTCGTGTCCGTTCTCACAGACCCACCAGACTTTTTTACCGCTGCAAGGCGCAACATCCCATGGAATAAGAGTTCCGTTTTTCACAGGATACCACTGGGTAATCAATTCCGGCTGTACCGCAGCCAGACAGTGTTCAGGAGAAACCCGCCGCCCAGAGCAATAGGGGCAACCCTGACCGCGCTTACTCCGTTTCATCACTTGTGCCTGCCATTCATGCTGTTTTCGGCACATCCACCAAACTGTCTTTGTACTGTTTGCAGTCACGTCTTGTGGCGTCAAGCCACCATTGTTGACCGGATGCCATTCCTGGGCCAGCAGAGGAAACACAGCGGCCAGACAATTGTCAGCACTGACCTTCAGGTTGATACAGTAAGGACAGCCAGTATGATTAATGTGCCTGCTGTACACACTGGCGCGAAATGTGTGACCTTGAGCGCAAAGCCACCAAACACGTCTGGGTGAAGTGGCAGTGATATCATGAGGAGTCAGATTCCCGTTTTTTGTGGGGTGCCATTGTGCGGCTAACTCTGCGTCAATGGTACTCAGGCAATTGTCATCGCATGCTTTATCGTTTCGGCAGTAGGGACACAGATGGGCGACCGGCGTTTTGCTCATGCTATTGGGCGCGCCCTGCCATTCATGCCCCTTCTCACAGATCCACCACCACCGCTTATTGCTTTGGGGCATCACCTGACTTGGGGTGATGCGTCCATTTCGCATCGGGTGCCAGAGTGCGGCCAGATCTGGACGCTTGGCCGCCAAATTGTTTTCATCTGTGGGAATGCTACGTGTACAGACTGGACATCGGCTTCCGTTTGGATTTGCCCGGTTGTACAGCATAGTTTTCCATCGGTGTCCACAGGTAGAGCACACCCAGGCGGCCAAATATTTTGTATTGGGTAGCAGTTCATATAAAGTCTTGTCATTGAGTTCTGCGTCCCATTCTAACAAAAGATGGGGAAAGCGGACAGCGGCATTATTGGTGTCCGTGGGGAGTTTTCCAGCACAGTAGGGACAGCCAGAATGCTGTTTGGTGCGGTTTACCACAGTAGCGGTGAATTCTCTCTTACAGGTTCCGCACTCCCAAATCCCATTCCTGGAAGAACCAGCCAAAACGGCCTCGGGAGGACTGCCGTTCTTTTTGCTCCACTCCCTGCCCAATTCCGGAAAGCAGACCGCTAAGGAGCGTTGTCTCCGTTCGTGATAATATGTATTATCTATTGTACCATAGTTTGCTCTGCTTTTCTACCTGTTTTGCAACAAAATACCTTAAAAATCTCACGGCATTTTGAAGGTGCAGAATCCGAAACAGTTATGTGTTAATAATTTGGGAAATAGGCCGAGAAATTCCGACTCATTTTTGAAATGGGCCGGAATTTCTCACCTGTAGGCAAAAGCTGTTGCATTTTTCGGGGAAGGAGATGAAAAGGCATGAAAAGCCTTTGGGAAGGCATCATCTGCACCTTGAAAAACAGGGCTTCAGCCCTCATAGAGATAGCAGGTACGTTAGGCATGTGGTCCTGAGGAAGGAAAGCCGTGTGAATGGAGCAGGCCATGATCCAAATCTAAGAGAGGAGGTTACGGGTGAGCCGCACATCACACACAAATAAGTTGTGGCAACTTAGGGCGATGACCCACATGTTCAATCATGATACGCTGTCTTGGCCATGGTCCGAGCGGTAACCAATCCGCCGCAGGCTGTGGGGGATACCAGTAAAAGCCCTGGGGGTAAGACCCGTGGAGCAGTCCAGCCAACTGCCGCCTGCTACTCACGTTCTATAATCATTTTGAAACCAAACATAAAGGGAGGACCACAATGTGGCTATAGAGGCTGAAAAGGTTCCCATCCATTTGAAAATGACGCTTACAATTAGAGAAGCGGCAGAATATAGTAATATCGGTATAAATAAGATCGAGAGTCTCTTGCGTATGCCTAATTGCCCTTTTGTACTCTATGTAGGTACAAAGAGGCTGGTCAAGCGAAAGGAATTTGAAGAGTTTATTAGCAAAAAAATAGTGATCTAACAACAGTTCCTATTGAGATATATGGACTATTATGATAAAATATAGCTATTGCATTGGCTCTTTTTCTCATAGTAGGAAAGGAGCGCACCTTATGGGAAAGAACTTAAAAGGGAAAGAATGCGGCAAGGGCATCTGCCAAAGGAAGGATGGTTTTTATTACGCAAGATTTGTAGACAAGTATGGTAAGCGCCACGAGAAGTATGTTCCTACACTTCCAGAGGCACGGAACTGGTTGGAGGAAGCTCGATTTGCAGATACGCATGACAATATTTTTGTTCCATCGGATATGACTGTGGACGCATGGTTTGAGTTTTGGCAAGAGAACATGATCGCGGACTTGGCGCCGAATACTCGCAGAAACTACCGGGAGCGGTATGTTCGCAATATTCAGCCTGTTATTGGTGGAATGCTGCTGTCAAACGTCAAGCCTATGCACTGCAAGGTCGTCCTCAACAGGATGGAAGAAGATTATGCTGGATCGACAATTCGTCAAGCATATATTACGATGGGGACCATGTTCAAATCAGCACTGATGAATGACCTGATTATTAAACATCCTATGAATGGAGTGCGTTACTCTAAGCCTGTTCGGGCAGTGGATGATATCAAGTATCTTACTATGGAAGAGCAAGGGAAGTTCTTAGAAACCGCGCAAAGGTCACATAACTATGCACAATGCGCATTGATATTGGAAACGGGATTGCGTACTGGTGAACTAATTGGGTTGACATGGGATGCTATTGATTGGGAAAAACGGACTTTGACGGTCAATAAGACTCTAGAGTATCGGCATAAGCAAGCCTTTTGGAGGGCCGGTCCACCCAAAACCCAGCAAAGTTATCGAACGATCCCTTTAACTAACCGAGCATATGAGATACTTCAAGGTGTGGAGTTAAGTCGGGCTTACCGAAAAGAATCTCCAATGCTCTCGCAAACCCTGGAGTATATTGACCGGCGAACGGGTGTCAAATCTCAGCTTATTATGCGAGATCTGGTCTTCATCAATTTCCGAACTGGGATGCCGAGCAAGAATAGTTCCTATGATACTCACCTGTATAAGCTTTGCGATGAGGCGGGAATCAAGCGATTTTGTATGCACGCGCTTCGCCATACCTATGCAACTCGGGCAATTGAGAGTGGTATGCAGCCGAAGGTTTTGCAGAAACTGCTCGGTCATGCTAGCATTAAGACGACGATGGATCGCTATGTCCATGTGACTGATGATTCTATGGTAAATGCTGTGAAGCAATTTGAATCTCACCAAAGTGCTTGAATCAGATGGTGTGGTGGATGTAACGCGGATTAGATCACAGAGAGCAGGCAATGCGAACTTAGCAACGAAGAGCGGCTGGATGGCCATAACTCTATATATCTAAACATACCTAAATGCTAAAATGGTGTATAAATGGTGTGGTAGACATCATTCAAACACCGGAAACCCTTGAAAAATCAGGAGGTAGAGAGAATTATGAAATTAGGCATCGTGGGACTTCCCAACGTAGGCAAGTCCACCCTGTTCAACGCCATCACCAACGCCGGCGCGGAGAGCGCGAACTACCCCTTCTGCACCATCGACCCCAACGTGGGCACCGTGGCGGTGCCCGACTCCCGCCTGGACTGGCTGTCCAGCTTCTACCAGCCCAAAAAAACCACCCCCGCCGTGGTGGAGTTCGTGGACATCGCGGGCCTGGTGAAGGGGGCCAGCCGTGGGGAGGGCCTGGGAAACAAATTCCTGGCCAATATCCGGGAGTGCGCCGCCATCGTCCACGTGGTGCGGTGTTTTGACGATGAAAACGTGATCCATGTGGAGGGCTCCACTGACCCCATCCGGGACATGGACATCATCGATCTGGAGCTGATCATGGCGGACGTGGAGATGGCCGACCGCCGCATCGACAAGGCCCGGAAGGCCGCCAAGGCGGACAAAAAGTTCAACCACGAGGCGGAGGTGTTCGAGGGCCTCCGGGACTGGCTGAACGACGGCAAATCCGCCCGCTCCTACCTATCCGAGGTGGAGCAGGAGGACGCCGATCTCATCGCCACCAGCGAGCTGCTGTCACTCAAGCCCGTGATCTACGCCGCCAACCTGGACGAGGACGGTTTTTCCGATCCTTCCGGCGTCCCCTACTACGGCCAGGTGTCCGAGCGGGCGGCGGCGGAGGGCGCGCAGGTGATCCCGGTGTGCGCCAAGCTGGAGGCGGAGATCGCCGAGCTGCCCGCCGACGAGAAGGCCCTGTTCCTGGAGGATCTGGGCATCGCGGAAAGCGGCCTGGACCGCTTGATCAAGGCCAGCTACACCCTGCTGGGCCTCATCTCCTTCCTCACCTCCGGCGAGGACGAGTGCCGGGCCTGGACCATCACCCGGGGCACCAAGGCTCCCCAGGCGGCGGGGAAGATCCATACCGACTTCGAGCGGGGCTTCATCCGGGCGGAAACCGTGGCCTTTGAGGATCTGAAGGCCTGCGGCTCCATGGCGGCGGCCCGGGAGAAGGGCCTGATCCGCTCCGAGGGCAAGGAGTATGTGGTGCAGGATGGGGATATCATCCTGTTCCGGTTCAACGTATAAAACGTTCCCCATACCCCCCTTGAAACAGCCGGGAGCCGCCGCTTAAAAAAGCGGCGGCTCCCTTTGTCCTTTTATAACGAGCAGGGCAGCCGCAATATAGACGGCCCCCCTGCCCTTCTATATTTTCCTGAGATACCGGAGCAGAACCGCCGCCCTTTCACACCGCGATCTGCACCCTGAACCATCCGTGCTCCACCCGGAACAGGCAGAGTGCGTCATATTTCTCCGCGAAGGCCATGATGCTGCGCGTTCCAATGCCGTGCCCCGGCCTGTCCGTAAGCGGGAACCCCCGCTCATCCAAAACCACCTTCCCCTCATAGGGGTTGGAAATTTCTATCATAAGCCGGGGATGCGCCACACCTTTGCAAATGATCCTCCGCCGATCCTCCGGCACCTTCTGCACCGCCCGGATCGCGTTTTCCAGCGCGTTAGCCAGCACAATGGACAGCTCCAGGGCGTCCACCGCCAGTTCCTCCTGGAGGGCGATCTCCAGCTCCATGGCAATCCCCTTCCGCTCTGACTGCGCCGCGGCGTTGGCCAGCACCGCGTCCAAGATGGGATTGGTGCAGTACCGTTTGGGCGCGATGGCGTCCAGCTTCTCCTGGGACTGGCCGATGTAGTCCAATATCGCGCCGGAATCCCCCCGCTGAATCAAAGAGGCCACCGTCTGGAGCTGGTGCCGCATATCGTGACGCTCGATCCGCATGGCGTCCTCCGCCCGCCGGATGTCCTCCACCCGGCGGCTCATCATGACGGCCTGGGCCTCAAACACCCGCTGACGCTCCTGGGTGCGGAACAGCCTGTCCTGCTGCCGGAGCACGGTAAAGATCGTGGCGTAGGTCAGGGGCAGCAGAATCAGCACCATCACGGCGGCGGGTATGTCGTCCGGCCGCTGGCGCAGGTTCGTCGGAATGCCTATCATAATGGCCAGCGTGAGGTAGAACAGCCCAGTCATGGCGGCAAACAGCCACCAGCCCCGGCTCACGGTGTTCATCAGGGCCAGGTAGGGCTTCCGGGCAAGCCCCCATGCGGCAGCCATCATGATGGGGAACGCCGCAAGCCGCAGGATAAAGGTCACCAGCCCCTCGCCCCCCACCACATGGTCGATCAGCCCGGTGACTGCCATCACCCAAAGCACCACGGTATCCACCATGCAGAAGGTAAAGAAAAAGCGTCCGTCCCGGTTTTTTGCCACAATCCAGAAATAGAGCATGCTGGGCAGCGTGGCGGTCAGCAGGGTATACCGCCCCAGAACCTCCAGCCCATACACCAGGAGCACGTAGATATTCCCGCCCAGCCAAAGGGCCATAACGGGTATCAGCGAGGCATAGTATACCCGCTTGGAGCAGCGGGGCTCAAACAGAAGCAGGAAGATGAGCACGATGATAAACATACAGATCACAGTGGTGTAGTCAATCAGGTGCTGATATTGGAGATTCAAGCGTCTCCCCCTCCCCTCAGATCAGCCGCAGGATAGCCTTCGCCGCCCCCTCCTGGTCGTTGGAGCCGGTGACAAAGGCCGCCGCCTCCTTCACCTCCCGGGAGGCGTTGCCCATGGCCACCGGACAGCCCACCGCCCGGAGCATCGCCAGATCGTTGTCGCTGTCCCCAACAGCCGCGATTTCCGCCGGGGCGATGCCCCACTCCCGGGCCAGCAGGCACAGGGCCTTCCCCTTGTCAACTCCCGCCGCCACCACCTCGAAGTTATCCGCCCCCGAGCTGGTGAGGGTCAGGCCGGACATACGCCCCAGGGCCTCCAGCAGGGGCGGGAACACCGCCGGATCTCCCTCGGCGTGAATCTTGGTGAGGGGCTGTCCGTGCCGGGCCAGCCACCCGGCCGGGTCCTCCGCCACCACGGTGGTGTCCAGGTAGGCGGGATAGGGGTAGTTCGCCCGGAAGTAACCGCTGGAATAGAGGTCCAGCAGATTCGCCTCCCCGGCGAAAATCATGCTGGCCAGCCCCTTCCCCCGGATCAGCTCCAGCACCTGGGCCGCCAGCTCCCCAGGGATATCCCAGCGGCGCAGGTGCCTGCCGTCCGCCATGTTGGCGATGGCCGCGCCCCCCAGGCACACCGCCCGGTCGTCGCACCCCGCCAGCCCCGTCAGCCACACCGCCTCCGGCGCGCTGCGCCCGGTGGACAGCACCACCCGGACCCCCTTGGCCCGGGCCGCCCCGATGGCCCGCACCGTCCCCTCCGTCAGCCTCCCCTCTGAGGTCAGCAGCGTCCCGTCCACATCCAGCGCGATCATGCGAATCATCATCCATCCCTCTCCCCTGCTCCGGCCCGTCCCCGTGCCCGTTTTCCCCAGTATACCCCATTTCCCCCCCGCTTGGCAAGAAGGAGAGCCCCGCTCCGGGCCGGACGCAATATAAAACCGCCCAGGGCTGGACAAGGCGGGGCCGCTGTCGTATAATATGGGGCAGACTGGAAATCGGAGGGCTGATCCATGGACAAGCCTTGGAAAAACTATCTGCCCGCCCTGTGCGGAGCCATCGGGACGGTGCTGCTGGCGGGAACGGCGTGGGCCTGCCTGTCCCTGAAGCGGGGCGGCCCGCCGGACCGCATCGCCGTGGCGGCCGCCCTGCTGCTGCTGGCCGCGCTGGCCCTGGCCCTGCTCCGGTGGGAGGGCTGCGGGCGGGACACGCTGCTGATCCTGCTGCTGCCCATCGGCGCGGCCATGCTGTTCCGGGCCCTGAGCCTGGACTACGCCGGGACAGACTACAAAAACTTCCTCACCCACTGGTACGCCTACTTCCAGGAGCACGGCGGCTTCCAGGCGGTGTCCCACGCCGTGGGGGATTATAACGTGCCCTACCTTTATTTTATGGCCTTCATCTCCTACCTCTCCGCCCCCGACCTGTACCTGATCAAGCTGTTCTCCATTATCTTCGACGTAATCCTGGCCTGGGGCTGTTACCGTCTGGTGCGTTCCCTGACCAGGGAACGCCAGGGGAGCGCGGCTCCCCTGATCGCCTTTGCCGCCGCCCTGCTGCTGCCCACGGCGGTGCTGAACGGGGCCTTCTGGGGCCAGTGCGACGGCATTTACGGCGCGCTGTGCGTCCACGCCGCCGCCTGCGTGCTGGACGGGAAGAACAAGACCTCGGTGGCCCTCATGGCCCTGGCCTTCTGCTTCAAGCTCCAGGCCATCTTCCTGCTGCCCCTGTGGGGGATGCTGTGGCTGGCGGGCCGGGTGAAGTTCCGGGAGCTGTGGGTCTTTCCCCTCACCTACCTGATCTCCATCGTCCCCGCCCTCCTGCTGGGCAAGCCCCTGGGGGACATTTTGGGCATCTACTTCAACCAGATGGGGGAGTACAGCAGCCGCCTGGTGCTCAACGCCCCCACCGTCTACCAGCTCCTGCCCTACGGCACCGAGGACCCCGGGCACCTCGCGCTGCTGGGCGTCCTGGCCGCCGGGACGCTGTCCCTGGCCCTGCTGGCGGCGGGCTTCCTGTTCCGGGGCCGGATGGACAACGGGCTGGCTATGGCGGCGGCGGTGGTGCTGTGCGTCGGGGTGCCCTTCCTCCTGCCCTATATGCACGAGCGGTACTTTTTCCTGGCGGACGTGTTCACCCTCTGCTGGGCCTGCGCCAACTGGAAACGCCTGCCCGCCGCCGTGCTGGTGGAGGCGTCCTCCCTGGCCAGCTATATCCTCTATTTGAGGCTGAAATTCAACTATACCGTCACCCTGGGCGGCCTGTTTTACGTCATGCCGCTGGAGACGGCGGCCATGCTGGCCGCGCTGGCGTTCTCCCTGGCCATGCTGGTCCGGGAGCTGCGGAACCATAGAAAGGGGCTGAAGCCTGCATGAAATTTGTCTCGTGGAACGTAAACGGCCTGCGGGCCTGTCTGAAAAAGGGGTTTGCCCAATCCGTGCTGGCACTGGACGCGGACTTCATCTGCCTCCAGGAAACCAAGATGGAGCAGGGCCAGGCGGTGGTGGACCTGCCCGGCTACCACCAGTTCTGGAACTCAGCGGACAAAAAGGGCTACTCCGGCACCGCCATTTTCGCCAGGGAACAGCCCCTGGCCGCCGCCTACGGCATGGACCTGGACCGGCACGACCACGAGGGCCGGCTCATCACCCTGGAGTACCCGGAGTTCTTCCTGGTGGACTGCTACACCCCCAACGCCCAGAACGAGCTGGCCCGGATCGGCTACCGCATGGAGTGGGAGGACGACCTGCTGGACTACCTGAAAAGCCTGGACAAAACCAAGCCCGTGATCTACTGCGGGGACCTGAACGTGGCCCATGAGGAGATCGATCTGAAAAACCCCAAGACCAACCGGGGAAACGCGGGCTTCTCCGACCAGGAGCGGGGGGCCATGACCCGCCTGCTGTCCTCCGGCTTCACCGACACCTTCCGCCTGCTGTACCCCGACCGGGAGGGGGCCTACTCCTGGTGGAGCTACCGCTTCCACGCCCGGGAGAAGAACACGGGATGGCGCATCGACTACTTCATCGTGTCGGACCGGCTGGGGGCGCGGGTGGCGGAGGCCGCCATCCACCCGGACATACAGGGCAGCGACCACTGTCCCGTGTCTCTGGTTTTGAAATAATTTCCATAAATCCAACCTGCTCTTTCGCTGAAAAACGGGCAAGCTAAGACGGCGAAGGAGGGATTCCAAATGAGAATGGACAAAAAGTCGGTGCTTCCCATCGCCGGGGCCACCATGGCGGTGGGCGCGGCGGCCCTGGGCATGATGATGATGCCCCGGAAGAAGAAGCAGTCCGCCCAGAAGGCGGCGGGCCGCGCCATCAAGGCGGTGGGCGACGTGGTGGAGCACCTGGACCGCTCGCTGAAGCTGTAACCGCACCAACAGCGCAGGAAGGGGCGTCCCAGATGGGACGCCCCTGAGTCTGTCGAAGAACCCAGATACTCGAAAAGAGTATCCGGGTTCCATCCCGTCGAAAAGCGGCCTGCCAGGGAAATACCCGGGCAGGCCGCAAAGCATAAAAGATACATAAGGGCAGAAAACAGCAGGAAAGAGAGAGGCGATAGCCGTTTTGCCTTCCATCTGGCCAGCTTATTGAGATTCATGACAGCAAACTTAAGCCTCACCCATTTGGAGACCCGGGCCAGACCTCTGTAAAGCGTATAGCGCATCCCATGTTTTTCTTTGGCATCGGCAAAGACCCGCTCAATGGTTTCCTTGCGTTTGGCATAAAGCTCTTTGTATTCCGGGGTGTATCTGGCGTCATCGGCCAGTTCTTCGTAGTCTTTCCAAACATGGCGCAGGACAGTTTTTACGCAGTTTTTAGAGCGGGTGCACAGGTGCCCGCCTTTCCTCGTCATGGGACGCTTGCAGGCAGTGGACAACACCCGGCCA
>ERZ779624.195-NODE-195-length-22567-cov-9.932303_pt1 | contig 22567 bp, 18 predicted proteins | sample MGYA00514190_ERZ779624 | MGnify/ENA primary metagenome ERZ779624 (study PRJEB29562, sample SAMEA4376706) | mouse gut metagenome | isolation source: Cecum | study: EMG produced TPA metagenomics assembly of the A DSS colitis mouse model was used to assess the... | reverse complement strand
CAGTGGACGGATCTGGGTGATCTCACGCCCGTCGGGACGCTTGTGATCCTTCAGGATCATCTTGCGAACGGTCTTCTTCTCATACTGATAAACGGCCTCTCCAAGGATGGGCAGCCACTCCTCCTTCTCTGCGAAAGCCTGCTCCAGCTTTTCCGTAATGACGCGGATATTTTCCTCCCGGGTCTGCTTGTCATCCGTAAATACCGCCGTCTCCATCTCCTCGGGCGGCACCAGCCTCTTTATCTCGTCAAACATTTCCTGGGGGATGGCACAGCTGGTGTACTCATGCTTCTTTTTGCCGCACTCCGCAACAATCCTGTCGATGAAGGCGATGATGGTCTGATTGACTTCATGAGCCTTGTAGATGGCCTCCAGCATCTTCTCCTCAGGCACCTCGTTGGCGCCCGCCTCGATCATGATGACCTTTTCTCTGGTGGATGCCACGGTCAGGTTCAGATCGCCCACCTTCCACTGCTCCTGGGAGGGGTTGAGAACGAGCTCGCCGTCGATCATGCCCACCTGGGTCATGGCGCAGGGGCCGTCAAAGGGAATATCCGAAATACAGGTTGCAACAGCGGCGCCGATCATTGCCACCAGCTCGGGACGGCATTCGGGATCAACGCTCATAACCATATTGTTCAGCGTCACATCATTGCGGTAATCCTTGGGAAACAGAGGACGCATGGGCCTGTCGATAACACGGCTGGTGAGAATGGCGTTCTCGCTGGCCTTTCCCTCGCGCTTGTTAAAGCCTCCGGGAATTTTTCCCACCGCATACATCTTCTCCTCATATTCCACGCTGAGCGGGAAAAAGTCGATTCCCTCCCTGGGCTTCTCCGAGGCGGTGGCAGTACAGAGCACCACCGTATCGCCATAGTGCATGAATGCACATCCGTTTGCCTGCTTGCCCACACGGCCGATATCCACCTTCAGGGTACGCCCTGCAAGCTCCAATTCATAAGTTTTGTACATAGTATCCTCATTTCTGCGCTGTCACACTGGCCTGTCCGTCTCCGGACTTCAGCACCCCGGCAGCTCTGCGGCAGACAGCGCTTGTCCGCAAAGCGCCTCCGGCGGCGCAAACCTTTATGTTGAGGAACAGAAGACACCGAAACTACTGAAAAACACATGTCAGGCATATATTTTTCAGTGGTCTCGGGGCTTTCTTCTGTTCCAAAGGTTTCTCCTTATCAACTTTCCTTGCACTAAAAGCGGAAGCGCCGCAATACGGCCGCCTTCCGCTCTCATTACCACTTCTGACTTCTGTGACTGCTTCACACATACATGGCTCTGCAGCCGCTTTCTGTCAAGAATATGGTTCAGATTTACTTTCTCAGACCAAGTCTCTCAATCAGCACACGATATCTCTCAATGTCCTTCTTCTTCAGATAGTCGAGAAGTCCGCGCCTCTGTCCTACCATCTTCAGCATACCGCGGCGGGAGTGATGATCCTTGGGATTGTCCTTCAGATGATCCGTGAGCTCCTGAATCCTTGCGGTCAGAACTGCCACCTGTACCTCAGGGGAACCGGTGTCGCCGGGCGTCCTTGCATACTCGTTCATGATTGCTGTTTTCTTTTCTTTGGAAATCATTTTTCTTCCTCCATATAAATATTTTTGAAACCACCTGGCACCAAGCAACGGTTGGAGCATCCGACCACTGAGCGCCGGCTGAATCATACCATCCCATATTAGCATAGAATCCGGAAATTGTAAATGATTTTCTTATGTTTCCGTATCTTGCATTTTTTACATGGTATGATATAATGTGAGTATATTCTTATTGAAGGAGGAAATGTAAATGGAAAATTTACAAGAGGCAAAGGCCGGTCTGAAAAAGATGTTCATTGCGCAGGTCGGCAGCGTTGCCTGTGTGGTTCTGATGTTGATTCCCATTGTCAACCTCATAGCGGCACTGGCAACATTGGTATTTCTGGTACTCAGCATTGTGGGACTGTACCAGGCAGGAAAGGATATCGAGGGTTGTAAGACAGCCTTCATGCTGACCATCGCAAACCTGGTGGTCAACGTCCTGAAGACCGTATTCGGCGCGGGCATCCTGGGGATCATCCTCAACCTGGCTCAAATCGTAATCGCTCTGGCAATTATCTACTTTGTATGCACCTCTGTCTCAGAGGTCATGACCAAGATCGGCTCTTCCGATGTGGCAAAGACCGGACACACCGTTTGGATGATCAATCTGATCTGCAGCGCTGCAACCGCTGTGATCACTGTTCTTGCAGTGATCCCCGTACTGAACGTTATCGCAGGCTTCGCCGGCTACATAGTGGCTCTGGTTTCCCTGGTAGGTTCCGTTCTCTACATGCTCTTCCTGTACAAGAGCTCCAACGCTATCTAAGGAAACATTGATTTCCTTTAAAAAGAACCGTCGCACCAAAGGTGCGGCGGTTTCTTTATGCTCTTTATTCAATCCTGCAGAATACTTACATATTTCACCGGCGTGCGGTAATTGTACTTGCTGATCTTGATTCCCGTGCTGGGGCTGCTGGCGTGAATAACCTGACCTCCGCCGATATAGAGAGCCACATGGTTGATGGTACCTGAACTGTTCGCATAAAAAATCAGGTCTCCCGGCTGCAGCTCGGATGCGGAAATCTTTGTTCCCTCCTTTGACTGTGCGCTGGAGGAATGGCTCAGCTTTATGCCGAACTTTTTATACACGCTCAACACAAATCCGGAACAGTCGGCGCCCTTTGTCAGGCTGGTGCCTCCCCACACATAAGGATTTCCCAATGCTGTCTTGGCATATTCCACCAGCTCCACTCTCACGTCGGAAACGCCCACACCATACAAAAGCTCCGTCATCGTAATGGCCGTGTCAAGCTTTTCCTCCACCGTCACATAATCGGAAGACACATACGCCACCTGGTCGTCTATGGATACCCCCACCCAACCGTCCAGCGTCTCCACATACTCCAGCTCTTCCCCCTTGGGCACCTGGGTCAGCACAGCGCTGTCCGTGCTCGCCTGATCTCTCACATTCAGTCCGTCCGTATTCACAACCACCACCGTCCGGGCAAGCTCGTTTGCCTTCAGCCTGGCGTCCGGCCCCGTGAGCAGGTAATCCAGACTCACATATCCCTCCACCTCGCCGGAAGTGATGTGCGCCCATCCGTCCAGCAGCTCCAGAATCTCGCAGGCCGAATTCTTGGGCATCTTTCCCACAAGCTTTCCCTCCGTGGAAGGAGCTTCCCTCACGTTCAGATTGCCGCTCTCCACGTTTGCGATGCCGATATTGGTATAGCCCCACGCCGCTCCCTGGGCCTCCTGGGCAGCCTTCAGGTATTCCTCCGTGGAAAGCCTGGCCTCCAGCATGGATGCCACCCCGGCTGAGGGAAGCACACTTTCCTGCGCAAAAGCCTGCATCGGCTCCAGGCACAACACAAGCATAACTCCTGCAGAAGCGAGAATCATCTGTCTCTTTCGTCTGATTGATTTCATCACTGGTATCCTCTGAGATTAAAAATTCTTTGCAAAATTATTACAAAACTGTTACATCTCTTTGAATTATACAGTTCCTCTCTGCTTCTGTCAAGCTCTATTTCGACAGCGCTTCCTCCTGAAGCCTGTCAAATTCTGCCATACATTCCTCCACCGTCGCGCCGTTTAACAATTCCCGCACAATCAGACAGGTATTTCCCCACTGTTCCACCTCCATACCCGCATTGGATCCCAGCACATAAACATTTTCCTCTATCCTGTCCTTCAGCGGTTTTAACGCAGGCACGCAGTCCACCTCCACATTTACGGACGGCGAAATCACCCGGTTGGTCTCCGCATAAATCCGGAACGCTTCGTCGGAAAGTATCACATCCAGCAGCCGCATGGCGTCTTCTTCATGCTCCGCGTTGATCCCCACTGCGTATCCTGTCATGGGCATCACCGGCATCTGCCCCCTGCTGCTTGGAAAACCAATCACCAACATTTCAAAATCCGTATTTCCGTATGCGGTGTCCGTATTTGCCGCCCCCCAGTAAGCCATGACAATAGGTGTCTTCTGCGCCAGAAAGTCCTCACGCTCTCCCTCCATTGCTTCGCTCACATAAGCCTTCGCCGCATCCACATAACCCCGGTCTATCATTTCCTGCAGAAATTCAAAACCGGGACGCATATAATCGCTGTACTTCTTCTCTCCGCTGTTCAGCGCCCTGATCTCCGCCTCGGTGTTCCCTCCGTTATACAGATCCGCGTAGGCCTGGGCCAGAACAAAGGTTTCCAGCCACCAACGGTTTGCCCCCACCGGCGTCTCGATTCCGTTCTCCTGAAACACTCTGCAGCACTCCAGAAACTCCTCCGGTGTCTCCGGCAATTCCAGCTCATACCGATCGAACATATCCTTATTGACAAACAGTCCGTAGGCGACTACCTCCTGGGGGATGGCCACCAGCTTTCCGTCTATGGTGTTCGCCGTCTTTACCACATCCCGCAGATTCTTTACGCATTCCAGCCCCGACAGATCCATGAGCCTTCCCTCTTCTCCAAGGGTTCGGATCGTATCCGGATTCAGCAGGTAGAGATCATCCATATCGTTTCGCACCCGGTCAAGGGCAACGTCGTCGTAGGATTTATCCTGATAGCTCTCAGCCGTATAGGTAATATAATTTACCGTCACCCCAAGCGCTTCCTCCGCCATACGGATCGTCTTATCCGCGGCGCTGCGGGCCACATTCTCCGCATCCGGATCCGTCTTTTCCATGGGGCTGTAAAAATTTACAATCCTGTCTTCGCCCTCATTTGTTGAGGCCAGGTTCACATTCGGATCTAAGCCGCATGCCGCCAGACATGTCACAATGCCCGCCAAACACACGGCCGCCTTTGTATAAGCCCTTTTCCCGCTTTTCATATATGCCCTGTTTACTCCTTCTCATCCGGCACTCTTCCACGCACACATTGACTGATCACATTCTTCAACAGATCTATATCCACCGGCTTTGCCAGGTGAATATTCATCCCTGCCTTCAGCGCTTCCTTCTCATCCTCCGCAAAGGCGTTTGCCGTCATGGCAATGATCGGGATCCGGCCCGCATCTGCGCGATCCAGCGCCCTGATGGCCCTTGTGGCGTCATAGCCGTTCATCACCGGCATCTGCACATCCATGAGGATCGCGTCGAACTCGCCCTCCGCGGATGCCATAAAACGCTCCAGCGCCAGTTTTCCGTTCTCCACAATCTCACAGCCCGCACCTTCCATGGAAAAGATTTCCGACAAAATTTCCGCATTGATCTCATTGTCTTCTGCGGCAAGAAAGTTCAGTCCCTCCAGACTGCTGATCCCCGCCTCCAAAGCAGATTTCTTCCCGTCTTTTTCCCCTGACGGCTCCTCCACCTTTCTATCCGATATGGCAAATTCCACCTCCACCCGGAAAAGGCTGCCCTCGTCTACCTGGCTGAACACCTCAATGGTTCCCCCCATGAGCTCCACGATATTTTTGGTGATTGCCATGCCCAGCCCCGTACCCTGGACTTTGTTTGTGGTACTGTTTTCCGCCCTGGTGAACACGTCGAAGATGGTCTTCAAGTACTCCTGCGTCATGCCGTACCCGTCATCCTCCACCTCGATCCGAATGCGCTCAAACTGGCTGGAATGCTGCTTCAGCCCGATGAAACGCAGCCACACATTGCCGCCATCCGGCGTATACTTGACGGCGTTGGAAAGCAGGTTGATCAAAATCTGATTGATCCTTGTCTCATCCCCCACCAGAAACTCATGCTTAATATCCTCTATTTCCACATGGAATTCCTGTCCCTTCGCGCCTGCCATGGGACGGATGATGGCATCCAGGGATGCGATCAGATCCTTCAGGGCAAACTCCTCCCGGTTGAGCACCACTTTCCCGCTCTCGATCTTGGAAACCTCCAGAATGTCATTGATCAGGCTGAGCAAATGCTGGCCGGAAGCCATGATCTTTTTGGTATAGTCCCGCACCTTATCCGGATTTTCCGCATCCCTGGCAAGTAGCGTGGTGAATCCGATCACCGCGTTCATGGGGGTGCGGATATCGTGGGACATATTGGAAAGGAACATGGTCTTCGCGTTGCTGGCAAGCTGTGCGGCATGCAGAGCATCTGTCAGCTCCTTGTTATGCCGCTCTCTCTCCTCCTCCCGTTCCCGCAGGATCTTTCTCTGCTGTCTCTGGTTAAAATAATAGAGCACACAGCACAGGAAAAACGCGCTGGTCATTACTGCCACCACCACAAGGATATTGACGTTTACTGTCTTTGCCTCCTTCTGAATGGATTCCGTGGGCACATAACCCACCAGGCAGACTGTTCCGTCATTCACCATCCAGATGAAATTCAGGGCGCTTTTCCCACGGATATCATGGTAAAACATAATGTCCTGCTTATCCTTCAGGCTGTCCTCTATCCTGGCGCGCAGCGCTTCCTCATGAATACTGTTGGCCCTGTAAAAGTCCTCCAGATTCACATGGCCCGCGCTTCTGGCTCCCATTCCCTTGGGCTTCAGGACAAACCTTTCCGTCTCCGCATCCATGATATAGAGCATGGCCTGTTTGTTGTAGAATCCGTCGGGAAGCGCTTTATCCAGGGAATCATAGGTATATTCCACATAAAGGGTTCCCTTCTCCACACCGTCCTTTTCCACCGGACATTTGACGGTATAGGCCCAGGTTCCCATATAATTCACATAAGACCGGGAAACCTCCAATCCCCCCATGACCTGGCTGGGAACGAATTCCATCCCCTCCTCGGAAAAGACCTCCCCGGTGCTGGAAATGCCTTCCTGTTCCCCCGCAGGAATCAGCGAAAGCTTCACCATGGTCTCATTCCTCTGATAGGAAAGCACATATTCCTGCGGATTTTCCATTCCTGCAATTTCCAGAGCCATCAGCTTCTGAAATTCCGCGTCCTTACTCCAGATCGATTCTATGGTACATTTTATAAGATTCAGATTTTCATTGAGGTTCTGAATTGCCGCCTCCGACATTTCCCTCACGATTTTCCGGGACACGGAAAATACCACGCCCCCCAGAATACAAAAAACGAGTATGATGGAGAGAAACAGCGGAAGTCTTTTTTCTGTTTTGTATTCAGACTTTTCCTTTTTCATTCCACTCACCAGATCTTTTCGCCGCATAATTCTATCTTACAATTATTCCGCCGTCTCCGCCTCCCGCTCCGCATTGACGATGGCAAAGGCAATGTTGGTGGCATGATCCGCCACTCTCTCCAGGCCGGATACAATATCGGAAAAGATCATTCCGGCCTCAGGCGTACATTCTCCTTTGGCAAGACGCTGCACATGAAGTTTCTGAAGCTCCTTCTCCTTGTCGTCCACTTTGTTTTCCAGACGGATAACCTCCTGGGCATGACTCTCATCCCCTCTGGAAAACATATCCATGGAATACTGGATGATCTTATTCACCAGCTCAAGGATCTCACCCAGCTCCTTCCGGGCTTCCTCGCTGAAGACAATTCCCGCCTCCCTGCGCTGCATTGCTGCATCCGCCACATTCTCCGCGTGATCACCAATCCTCTCGATATCATTCACCACATGGAACAGCGCGCCCAGGCTCTTCAGATCCTCGATAGGCAGGTTGGACTGATTGATTTTTACCAGATAGTCCGTTATGGCATGATTCAGAAAGTCAATATTTTTCTCCACCTGATAGACCTCCTGAATATCCTCCTCGTCCAGGGTAATCAGGGCATTCATGGCCCGGTTCAGGTTCTCGCCTGCAAGAGACGCCATGCGATCCAGCTCCTTGATGACCTCCACCACAGCCGTAGCCGGATTGAACACCACCTTGTCGCCTATGTATTTGAGCTGATAGCTCTCCCGGTAGCCCACCTTCTTATCCTCTCCGGGAACGCAGAGACAGGCAATCTTCACGATCACGGAGGAGAACGGGAACAACACAATCACCTGGAAGATCTTTATCATTGTATGAGCGTTTGCCACAAAACGTCCCTTGTCGGAAGAGATGGCCCAGATCAGCTTCATCACAGGCTCCTCCGCGGCAAACAGAATAATATACAGAAGCACCGTACCGATGACGTTAAACCAGAAATGAATCAGGGCAGCTCTCTTGGCCTCCTTTTTTCCCGCCATGGAGCTGAGCAGCGCAGTGCTGCAGGCGCCGATATTACAGCCCAGAATAATGTACAGAGTGATGGGCAGGGGAAGCAGCTCCTGGTATGCCAGCAGCAGCACGATGCTGACCGTCACGGAAGAGCTCTGGATAACGGAGGTCAGAAGCAGCCCCACCAGGGTTGCGGCAAAGGGATTCCTCAAAGAGCCCAGCAGGTTCACCACCTCCGGCACGTCCCGCATCCCCGCCATGGAGGAAGACATGGTGCTCAGGCCCAGGAACAGTACACCGAAGCCCACGATGATCTCCCCCACTTTTTTCACCTTTTCACTCCCGACAAACATCACAAGAAGCACACCTGCCAGCAGAATAACCGGCGCGTATGCGGATAAATTAAAGGATACCAGCTGGGATGTGATCGTTGTGCCGACATTGGCTCCAAAGATAACGCCTGCGGCCTGAGAGAGATTCATCAGACCGGCGTTTACAAAGCTGACCACCATGGCGGTACACGCCGAGGACGACTGGATAATGCCTGTGAAGACAAAACCCACCAGCATCCCCGTAAACCGATTGGTGGTGAAAATTTCCAGAATACGGCGCAGTCTGGCCCCGGCTACCTTTTCTATGGAATCGCTCATAACACGCATTCCAAACAGGAAAAGTCCCAGTCCACCCGCCATTGACATGATTATACTTGCGTTCATACAGTTTTCCCTTCCCTAACAATCCGGTGCCGTCTCAGACAAATCACTTTAATTGTACGGGAAAAGACAAAAACTTACAACAAAAATTTATTATTTCTTTCTACTTTTTTCATGCTTTAACAAAATCAGGAAAAAGGGCGCCATTCTCTGCCCGCCGCAATATCCTGTTCCAGCTGCCTCTTCAGCGCCTCCACACTCTCAAACCGCCGCTCCGGTCTGCGGAACCGGTGCAGAGAGACCTGGATTTCCTCCCCGTAGATTTCTCTGTCAAAATCATACAGAAAGGATTCCACGCTCATGGCTTCCCCTGCCGCTATGGTCGGCTTGCAGCCCACATTGCTGATGGCGCGATAGCTTTTGCCGCCGTGGCGCACACTGGAGTAATAAACTCCGTTGGGAGGCAGCAGCTTGTTCCCCGGAGGCAGGATATTCACTGTGGGAAATCCCAGCGTTCTGCCCAGCTTTCTGCCGGTGGTCACCGTTCCCGCCACCAGATAGGGCATCCCCATCAGTTTTTCCGCCCCCGCCAGATCTCCGCTCTCCACTCTGCCCCGCACAAGGGTGGAACTGACCTCCCGGCCGTCCAGACTGACCTTGTCGATGGTCTTCACCGCAAACCCAAGTTCCGGCCCCATTCTGCACAGCAGCTCCGCGTTTCCCCTCCCGCCGGCCCCGAAGGACAGATCTCTTCCCGCGGCCACAAAGCGGACGTTCATCCGCTTGGCCAGCACCTCCTCCGCAAAGATTTCCGGCGGCATGGCGGCACTTTCCAGCGTCAGCGGAAACTCAATCAGAATATCCACGCCCATGCGCTCAAACAAAATCCGCTTTTCCTCCCGGGTGGTCAGCTCCCTGCTGTCCCGGCTCCCGAAGAGCACCGCCGGAGCGGGATCAAAAGTAAACACACAGGAAGCCATACCGTTTTTTTTGCAGGCCTGTATCTCCTCCAGCAGCCTTCTGTGCCCGATGTGCACCCCGTCGAATTTTCCGATGGCCGCCGCCGTATCCTTCTCCAGATAAAAATCAGTCGTACCGGTAATGATCTCCAAAATTACACCCCTTACCCGTTATCCTCTGCCTCCCGGGAACATTTTCACCGGCAAATAGCATTTTTTGCCGGCGTCATAGGCATAGATGCCGGCAAAACCATAATCCGGTCCGTAAAATCTCACCCATTCTCCCGGCTTATGAACCGTCCCCTCCGCCGTCTGCTCCGGCAGTATGCTGTTTCCGTTGTTCAGCCGGTTTCTTCCCTCTCCCAAAACATGCAGGGAGGGACAATTCTCAAACACCAGATCCACGGGCAGAATAAGCTCCTTCAGCCTGCCCTGATCCTTCTTTTCCTGCACCCGTTCAAGCGTCACCGCATCCTCCAGCCGAAACCGTCCCGCCGCCGTGCGCCGCAGGCTCTGCATGGTTCCGCCGCAGCCCAGCCGTGCGCCGATATCCGCGCAGAGGGTTCTGATATAGGTTCCCTTGGAGCAGGCTACCCGAAGCCTTACCACCGGCAGGCTGCAGTCCAGAATCTCAATCTCATGGATTTTCACCTGCCGGGCTTTCCGCTCCACTTCCTTTCCCTCCCGGGCCAGCTCGTACAGCTTTTTTCCGTTCACTTTCAGTGCGGAATACATGGGCGGCACCTGCCCGTAATCCCCCGCAAAGCTGAAAACCGCGGCTCTCAGCTCCTCCTGAGACACATTGACCTCCCGTGCGGCAAGCACCCGGCCCGTGGTGTCCTGGGTATCCGTCTCCACCCCCAGCAGAAGCTCCGCCACATATTCCTTGTCCGTGTCCGTGAGCATATCGCACAGCCTGGTGCCGCTTCCCAGACATACCGGCAGAACCCCCGTTGCCGCAGGATCCAGTGTGCCGGTATGCCCTATCTTTTTCTGTCCGCAGATTCCCCGCAGCTTTGCCACCACATCGTGGGAGGTAAAGCCGGGCTCCTTGTCGATAATGATGATTCCGTCCATTCAGGCCCCCGTCCGTCTTTTTTCGCCGGGGCGGCTCAGTCCGCCTGCGCCCCTTCGTTCTCCTTCATCTGCTCTGAAATATGTAGGGACAGATTATTGATACAATCGTAGAAATTTCCGCGCATGATACAGCCCGCCGCCCTGGCATGGCCGCCGCCGCCGAACTGCATGGCCACCTCCGCCACATTGACCTTCTCGTCGGAGCGCATGCTCACCTTAAATTCCTGCACATCCGTCTGATACATAAAGATGGCGCAGCTGATTCCCTCAATGTTCCGCAGCTGATTCACAATGCCGTCCAGATCACTGGGCTCCACGTCATAAAAGTCCATGTTCTTCTTGTACACCACACTGACGATACAGGTGTTGTTCATAAAGCGGATGCTTTCCATCAATGCGCGGCCCATAATCTGGGCCTGCACATAGGTCTTCTGGTAAAAGGTCTCCTGAATCAGCCTGGGAAAATCAAAACCGTAGGAGATCAGCCGGGCGCTCTTCTCCAGGGTGGCCGGGGTGGTATTGGAATACTGGAACACTCCCGTGTCATGAATAATGCCCACATAGAGCGCCATCGCAAGCTCCCGATCCAGTCTGTCCGGCTCGAACAGGTCATAGAGCAGCTCGCAGGTGGAGCCTGTCTCCGGCCTGATATAGTTGATGTCTCCGCTGCCGGGATTGGTCACATGATGGTCGATATTGACCGTCTTATGGGCCGCCCTGAAATATTTTTCCGCCTCTCCCAGCCTGTCCGCAGTGCAGTCCAGCGCCAGAAAGACATCGAAGGTCTCCTCCGCGGGAAAGGCGGAATCGATTCCGTCATAACCCTGTATCTCCCGGAAGATTTCCGCGGGCTTCTCCAGAAACGCCTTCACTTCCGCTCCCGGAAAGCATTTTTGCAGATACATCTGCATCCCCAGCACCGCGCCCACGCAGTCCCCGTCCGGGCGCACATGTCCGCTGATCCCGATTCTTTTTGCATTTTCACATTCTTTTAACAAATCAAAACTCATTTACTGCCTCTGTTTCCTTTACTCTTCCTGATCCCCGCGGTTCATGTTCTCCGTGTCGGAGGCGATGACCTCGTCGATTTTGCGGGACATATTGACGCCGTACTCAATCGACTGATCCATGACAAAGCTGATCTCCGGGGTGTTGCGCAAATTGATGGTCTTTGCCAGCTGACGCTTTATAAAGCCTTCTGCGCTTCTCAGCCCCTGAAGGGTATTCTCTTTTGCCTCGTCGTCCCCAAGCACGCTGATCCACGCTTTACAGCTCTTCAGATCAGGAGCTACTTCCACTGCCACAACGCTTGTCCATGGGCTGATGCGGGGATCCTTGATCTCCCCGCGGATTGTCTCAGCCAGAACGCGTTGTACTTCCCCGTTGATACGGGTATTTTTAATGCTGTTTTTTCTCATTTTACCTTTCCTTCACCGGCCTGTGTCACGGTCATTTTCCCACTTCTATCGGGGCACCTCAACCATGATATATGCCTCCACCACATCCAGCTCCTGGATCTGGTCAAAGCCCTCAAACACAAGACCGCACTCAAAGCCCTCTCTTACCTCCTTCACGTCGTCCTTGAAACGCTTCAGGGAAGCAAGCGCACCTTCATAGATCTGCTCGCCCTGGCGGGTAATGCGGATCTTACAGCCTCTCTGGAAAATACCGTCCAGGACGTAGGAACCGGCGATATTTCCGATCTGGGACGCCCTGAATATCTGGCGCACCTCCGCATGACCGATCACCTTCTCCTCAAACACAGGATCAAGCATACCCTTCATGGCAGCCTCGATATCCTCGATGGCCTGATAAATCACCCTGTAAAGTCTTACATCCACACCCTCCCGCTCGGCAGTGGCCTTTGCGGTGGCATCGGGACGGACGTTAAAGCCGATAATAATGGCATTGGACGCGCTGGCCAAAGTCACATCGGACTCGTTGATGGCGCCCACGCCGCCGTGAATACACTTCACCACAACTTCCTCGTTGGTGAGCTTCATCAGAGACTGCTTTACCGCCTCCACACTGCCCTGTACGTCAGCCTTGACAATCAGGTTCAGCTCCTTCAAATTGCCCTCCTGAATCTGGGAGAACAGGTCATCCAATGACATCTTGGATCTGGTCTCCTCCAGCTTTCTCTCCTTGTTCTGGGCAAGATAGGTGTCCGCATAGGACTTCGCAACCTTATCGCTCTCATGGGCCAGGAATACCTCGCCTGCGCTGGGCACATCGGAAAGTCCCAGGATTTCCACAGGCGTGGAAGGATCTGCCTCCTTCACTCTCCTGCCCTTGTCGTCGATCATGGCCCTGACCTTGCCGTGGCATGCGCCGGCGGAAATAAAGTCTCCCACATGAAGCGTACCCTTCTGCACCAGAACGGTAGCCACAGGGCCTCTGCCCTTATCCAGCTCGGCCTCGATGACAAGACCTCTTGCACGCCGCTTCGGATTCGCCTTCAGCTCCAGAATATCCGCAGTCAGCAGAATGGTCTCCAGCAAATCCTCAATTCCGTCGCCCGCCTTTGCGGACACAGGGACAAATTCCGTGCTTCCGCCCCAGTCGGTGGCGATCAGCTCATATTCCGTCAGCTCCTGCTTCACGCGCTCAATGTTCGCGGAGGGCTTATCAATTTTATTCACGGCAACAATAATCTCGATTCCCGCAGCCTTGGCATGGTTGATGGCCTCCACGGTCTGGGGCATCACGCCGTCGTCGGCGGCAACCACAAGGATCGCAATATCCGTTGCGTTTGCCCCCCTCATACGCATGGCCGTAAACGCCTCATGGCCGGGCGTATCCAGGAAGGTGATTTTTCTGCCGTTCACGTTTACAGTATACGCACCAATGTGCTGTGTGATACCTCCCGCTTCCTTGTCGATGACATTTGTCTTCCGGATGGCATCCAGAAGGGAAGTTTTTCCGTGGTCTACATGACCCATGACACAGATGACGGGCGGTCTCTCCACCAGCGCATCCTCGGCTTCCTCGTCCTCCTTCAGAAGTTCCTCGATGACGTCCACCTTCACTTCCTTCTCGCAGAGGATCTCATACTCCATGGCGATGCCCTCCGCATCCTCGTAGGACACTTCCTGGTTCACCGTCACAATCTTACCCTGGAGGAAAAGCTTTTTCACAATCGCAGCGGGCTGCAGCTTCATCTTTTCGGCCAGCTCCTTGATGGTGATGGTCTCGGGCAGAGTGATCACCTTGATCACCTCCTCCTGAGCCTCCTCCTTCTTCTTTTCCGGCTTGATAAAGCGGCCGGGCTTGTTCTTTAACGCCTCGTCCTCCTCGTAGATATGATCCTTCCTGGAGCGCTTATCCTTCTCCTGGCTGCTTGCGCGCCTCTTGTCTTCCTCGCGCCTCTTATCCACGTCCTTTGCCGGAGCCTCTCCGCCAAAGCCCTTGCCCTGGTTCTTATCCCGGAATCCGGCTCCCTGTCCTCCATTGCCGCGGTTATCGCGCGGAGCACCGTTAAAGCCGCGTCCGCCGCCCTGACCGCCGCCAGGACCGCGCCTGTCACCCTGGCCGCCTTCCATACCCGGCCTGCCAGTTCTCTGAAATCCGTCTCTTCTGTCTCCCGAAGGTCTGCCATTGCCGCTGCCTCCTCTGCCCTGGAATTGTCCGCGATCCGGTCTGCTGCCCTGATAGCCGCCCTGACCTCTGTTGTCACGGTTTCCCTGATAGCGGTTGTCGCCTCCCCGGCCGTCCTGGGAACGATAGTCTCTGGCCGGTCTGTCGCCTCTGTCGTTTCTCTCGGGCCTGTCGCCTCTGTCGGGTCTTGCAGGTCTGTCATTCCTGTCGGGTCTGTCGTTCCTCTCAGGTCTGTCGTTTCTCTCAGGCCTCTCGCTTCTCTCGGGCCGTGTGTTCTGCGGCTGCACCTGCACGATCTCGGTCTGAACAATCTCCTTTGTCTCCCTGGGTTTCTCCGCCTCCGGGCGCGCCTTGGGCTGCGGCCTGGAAGATACCATCTGCACGCTGGGTGTAGGGGAGGGAGGTGTCAGCGGCTTAATCGGCGTATGAACGGGAGCCGCCGGCTGCGTTCTGCGGCCGTTGTAGCCGTTACCCCGGGAACCGTTTCCGCCCTGGCCGCCGCCCTGATGCCTTCCGGGCATCTTGGAATTCTGGGCATTGTTCACGAAAATAATCGTCTTTTTCTTTTTCGGAGCTTCCTTCGCCCCCTGTGCTTCGGGATGCGCGGAACCCTTCGCCGGCCGCTCCTCCGCCGGCGTTTCCCTTTTCTCCTGCTTCTCCTGCGTCACCTTTTCCGTCTCTCTCTTCTCCGTGTCCTTTTTCTCCGCCTCTCTCCTGACAGGCGTCTCCTCCTTCTTTCCTTCAACCGCGGCCTTCACAGGCTTTTCCGGCTCCTGCTTCCCGCCGCCTTTACTGAACCTTTTTCTGACGGTATCCGCCATATCGTCTTCCAGCGAACTGCTCACAGACCTGGCTTCCACGCCTTTTTCCTGCACAAAGCTCAAGATATCCTTGCCCTGCATATCTAATTCCTTAGCGAGTTCATGTATCCTTATCTTCGCCATGCTTTCCTCCAATTCCGCCTCCCGGCTTATTCCTCTTCTTCCAGTCGTTTGATGATCGTATCCGCTAATCCCGCGTCACACACGCCCAGCGATGACCGCAAGTCCTTTCCGATAGCTCTGCCCAGCTCTTCCTTCTGCCCGTACATCCGAACCGGCACATTGTAAAACGAGCACTTATCGGTAAACAACTTTCTGGTATTGTCAGACGCATCCTCCGCAATGATTACCAGCATGGCGGAGCCGTTTTTGATTGCATTCAGAGTCTGCAATTCGCCGCTGACCAGATTGTGTCCTCTCATAGCAATTCCCAACAGGGAAAAAACTTTATTCTGCTTCAAGATTGTCAAACTCCTTCTCCAGGGTGTCATACACTTCACCCGGAATACTCATTTTGAAAGAGCGCTCAAGACCCCTGTTTTTTCTGGCGGCAAACAGGCATTCCCTGCTCCTGCATATATATGCGCCTCTTCCGTTCTTCTTGCCTGTTGCGTCCAGACAAATCTCATTTTCGGCTGTCTTCAGAACCCTCAACATGTCCTTCTTCCCCTTCATTTCACCGCAGCCCACGCACTGCCGCAAAGGAATCTTTTTTGCCATATTATATCCTTACTCCTCGGTTTGCTCCGTCCCGGTATACTCCTCTTCCCCGTAACCGTCCTGATCTGCTTCCTCACTCTGATCCCCGTCGCTCTCCAGGTAACCGTCTTCCTCCTGATACTCGGCGCTCTCCAGGTATCCGTCCTCCTGATACCCTTCGCCTTCCTGGTATCCGTCTTCCTCCTGATACTCGCCGCCTTCCTGGTATCCGTCCTCCTCGTATTCCTCTTCCTCGTCCAGATAATCCTCATAGCGGAAGCCGGGAGCATCCTTGGCCTGGGTCTCGGATTTAATATCGATCTTGTAGCCGGTGAGCCTGGCCGCCAGTCTGGCGTTCTGTCCCTCCTTGCCGATGGCCAGAGACAGCTGATAGTCGGGAACCACCACCTTCGCGGTCTTCTCATCCGGATCCGCAAACACCGCCACGATCTTTGCCGGAGACAGCGCGTTCTGGATCAGCAGTCCCGGATTGTCGTCCCAGTTCACAATGTCGATCTTCTCGCCCCGCAGCTCCTCCACAATGGCATTTACCCTGGCGCCGTTCAAGCCCACGCAGGCACCCACCGCGTCCACGTTGGGATGATTGCTCCACACCGCGATCTTTGTACGGCTTCCGGCTTCTCTGGCAATGCTCTTTATCTCCACCGTGCCGTCCTTGATCTCCGTCACCTCGGATTCAAACAGCCTTTTTACCAGCTCCGGATGGGTACGGCTCACATTGATGCGAGGCCCCTTGGGTGTGTTTTTCACCTCCAGGATGTATACCTTGATGCGTTCCGTAGGGCGGAATACCTCTCCGCGCACCATCTCGCTCTCCGTCAGCATGGCGTCCGCCTTGCCCAGATTGATGCTGATGTTTTTGCCCACATAGCGCTGCACCACGCCTGTGACCACATCCTTCTCCTTCTCATAATACTGATTGTAAATCACACTTCTCTCTTCCTCGCGGATTTTCTGAAGGATCACATTTTTGGCATTCTGGGTTGCGATACGTCCGAACTCTTTGGATTTGATCTCCACATGAAGGATATCTCCCACCTGGGCTCTGCTTGAGAGCTCCTTCGCGTCCTCCAGAGAGATCTGCAGGCAGCCGTCCTCCACGTCGTCCTCGGTTTCGACCACCTCTTTCTCTGCGTAGACAAGGAAGTCGCAGGTTTCCCTGTCGATCTCCACCTTTATGTTATCGGATTTTCCAAAGTGATTCTTGCAGGCAGTGAGCAGTGAGTTCTCGATCGCCTCAAACAATGTTTCCTTGCTGATCTCCTTCTCCTTCTCCAGAATATCCAGCGCCTCCATTAATTCCCTGTTCATTTCTTTTCCTTTTCCTCCATTCCGGCCCGTGGGGGCCTGCTCTATGCTAAATTTGCCTTCCGTACTCAAAAATCCAACGCCAGCCGGACCAGGGCGATGTCCTGGCGCTCAAAGCTCCTGGGTGTTCCGTTCTCCAGGATCGTCAGTGTCTGTGCGTCAAAGCCCTCCAGTGACCCGGAAAATTCCCTGCATTTCTCAATGGGTTTGAACAGCTTGATCTCCACCTCCTGCCCCAGTGCCAGCTGCAGATGCTTATCCTTTTTCAGGGTTCTGCCCAGCCCCGGGCTGCTGACCTCCAGAATGTAGGCGTCCGGAATAAAATCCTCCCTGTCCAGCGCATCCGACAACGCCCTGCTCACGTTCTCGCAGTCGTTTATGGTCACGCCGCCCTCCCTGTCGATATAGGCCCGCAGATAATAGTCGCTCCCTTCCTTCACATACTCCACATCGTAGATGGAAACACCGTTTTTCTCCGCAATGGGCGCAAGCAATCCCTCCGTCCGCTTCTCGTAGTCTTCCCTCCGGGACATTCCCCGTCTCCTCCCTGGCACCCGACTATGCCTCAACAAAGAATTAAGAGTGGCCGTCAGGCCACTCTCAATCCTACAATCATCATTTACATGTGAAGTATAGTCCCAAATATCGGAAATGTCAACAGGATATCGCGCTTTTTTTCGTTCTTTTTACAAACTGTCGTCATATTGAAAAAAGTCAAAGTCCGCCGGCTTTCTGCTGCCGCAGCCGCCGTTGTTGGCATAGATGCCCACCAGCGTCCCGGTGTGGCGCTTGGGATCGTCCGGCACTCCCTCGTCGCAGAGATAGATACAGTTCTCCAGCACGCCCAGCGTCTCCCAGGATACCCCGTCATAACTGTAGAAAAAGCTTCTGGTCAGCCGATCCACCACTACCCGCAGATATACCGGACATTCCTTCAGAGGCAGCTCCGCTTTCAGCTCCTCCCCGTGATTGCGGTTGATCACAAGCTGCAGCTTCCGGCCGTCCTCCCAGCACACCGCACATCTGACATAGGTCGCCGTGCTGTAATAGCAGGTCAGCCCGGCCTGTTCTCCGTCCCTGTCGGGATAAAATTCCACTTTGGTCTGGGCCGTATAGCACAGCTCCTGCTCTCTGCGCAGCAGGGTATTCTTTGCCCGAAGCTCATGAAGCTGCCCGTCCCGGGTCCAGATGCGGAACCACCCGGGGCGCTCCGTCAAGCTGTAGGATCCACGATCCGGATTGCGCACAAACTCCCACTCCGGATTCAGCTCCGGCCTGTCAAAATCGTCATGCAGGTTCCGCTCGAAGACGCACTCCGGCAGATCCGGGGCCTCCTGCTCCAGGCTGGGCCCCCTGCCCTCATTGACGGTAAACCAGCCCTCCGGCGTCCACTGCACCGGATCCAGGGCAGACTCCCTTCCTATGGTAGTATAATTCCCCTGGTTGGGCCGCCCGCAGAGGTAATAGCACCACCACTTTCCGTTCTGATCCTGCACCAGCTTCCCGTGTCCCGCTCTCTGTATGGGCGCGGCGGGATCGGTCTGACGCATCACGGGATTATAAGGAGAATTTTCATACTCGCCGTAGAGGGCGCTGCTTCTCGCCACGTTGATGCCGTGTCCGTAGCCCGTTCCGCCCTCCGCCACAATGGCGTAATAATACCCGTCCTTTTTCATGATATGAGGTCCCTCGGAACAGCGCTCCCCCGTGCCGTCCCAGGCAGTCCGCATGGGGCCTGCCACTCCCAGGGAATCCGCAGTCAGGGGCACCGTCTGCGCCGCCCTGGCAATGACCATATACCGGCTGCCGTCGTCGTCCACAAAGTGCGAGGGGTCAATGTTGTCCACCTCCAGACACACCGGCTTGCCGTAAGGCCCCTCCGGCCTGTCTGCCGTCATCACCAGCTGCCTGCGCATCACATTATTGTCCCGCCGTCCGTCCGCGTTGAGCCGCAGGGTGGCAAAAATGTAATATTTCCCGTCCACACAGGAGATATCCGGCGCCCAGATGCCGTGGGAATCCCGGATATCGCTTAAATCCAGCCAGTCCGGATTGGTGATGGCATGTCCCACGATATGCCAGTGCACCATGTCCCTGGAACGGGAGATGGGGATCGCAGGAAAATACTGGAAGCTGGAATTTACCATATAATAATCATCCCCCACACGGATGACCGAGGGATCCGGGAAAAATCCCCTCTGCACAGGATTGTGATACATTCTTTTTTCACTCATGAAAGGTTCCGCCTTTCCGCCCCGCAAAAGCGGCGCGTATACTGATTTTGTCTGCTCCCAGTATACCGCGCCGCCGTACGGTTTGTCACCTTAATTTTTTGTTCACTCCCTGCTGACCTGATACAGGGAATAAAAATACTCTTTCCTCTCCATCAGTCCGGCAAAGCTTCCCCGCTCTGCCACCCTGCCGTTTCTCATGACCACGATCTCATCGAACCGGGTCAGCGCCTTCTCGTCCAGCCTGTGGGTCACCACCAGTCTGGTGATTCCCTCCAGATCCAGTATGGCTCCGGTGACCATATCCGCCGTCTCCGCATCCAGGGCGGAGGTGGCCTCATCCGCCAGCAGCACCTGCGATTGTTTCAAAAGGCTTCTGGCTATGGCAATCCGCTGCTTTTCGCCTCCCGAGAGATTGACGCCGCCCTCGCCGCAGATGTAATCCCAGCCCTTCTCCTCCACAAGTCCGGACAATCCGGCCCGCCGGACGGCCGTCTCCACCAGCTCCTCCGGGAACTCCCGGAACATGCAGATATTTCGTCGGATGGTGTCATCAAAGATAAACACATTCTGCTGAATCACAGAAACCACGTCGAAAATACTGTCCGTGTTCACATCCCGCAGTTCCCTGTCATCCATGGTCACACTGCCCAGGTATTCCGGGCAGCTCCCCATGACAAGCCCAAGCAGCGTGGACTTTCCCGACCCGGAGGCTCCCACGACGGCGTAGCTTTTGCCCGGGGCAAAGTCAAGGCTCACATCCCGGAGCACTTCCTTTCCCTCCGCGTAGGAAAAGCTAACATGCTCCAGACAAATCCCGCGCCCCACACCTGTAACTTTCTCCTGTTTTTCCTCTTCCCCGGTGTCCTCACAGCAGGACGCAAGCTTCTCGATCAACCCCACCGCCGCCTTCCGATTGGCTGTCAGCACCGGGAGACTGCCTATGGGCATCAATATATAATTCATCATCTGTACGAAGGCGATCACCACTCCCCCGGTGATTCTGCCGTTGACGGCAAGCCAGGCTCCAAAGATAAACACGCCTATCTGTACCAGAAACCCTGCCAGCAGAGAGATCAGCTGAATCAGATCCGCGGTCTTGCGCCGTCTGCACTTCACCTGCTCCAGGCTTTGGTTCCTGTCCGCATACAGCTGCGAAGCCTCCCCCTGCGCCTGAAAACTCTTGACCACGGCAAAGCCGCCCAGCAGATCTCTCACCATTGCCATGAAACCGGCATTTCGCTCACTGACCTCCTGTTCCTGCTTCGCCAACTGACCTCCGAACACCACGGACACGGCGATGGGCAGGCAGCTGAGCACTACCACCACCAGCGTCATGGACCAGCTGTAATACAGCATCAGTCCCACGGCAAGCACCGCAGTCAGCAGCTGATCAATGATTTCAAACCCCGCAGACAGATAATTGTTCTCTATGGAGGTGACATCATTTGTCAGAGCGGAAATATAATTGCTTGTGTTTTCCTTTCCAAACGCGCCGATTCCCTTTGCGGTGATCTCTTCAAAGGCCTTGTTCCGATATGACTCCACCGCCTTTCTCATAAAATTATTCTTGGCCGTCCTGCGAAGCAGACACACGGCGCCAATTCCCGCCATGAGAAGAACCGCCAGAAGCATAAACCGCCCCAGCTGTTTCCCATCGCCTCCGCCGGCAATATCCATCACTCCCTTGATAAAAGCCGCCAGCACAATCTGCAGGATGCTGTTTCCCACAACAGCCGCTACCGCAAAAACATAATTCAGTTTATTTTTCTTGTAGATGATACGCTTATATTTTTTGATTCCCTCCCGACTCATCCTTCCCTCTCCCTTGATCTGATGATGCAATTGCGAAACTTTTGTTTCCGCAAACCGAATTGTGTAATTTGTAGTTTCGCACTTGCCTGCTAGATATAATGAACTTCCAGTCCTCCGAACCATATCTCTCCGTCTATATACAGCACATTTCCGTCGGCAGGCTTGCGGATGCCGGTCTCCTCCGCAGCGCCGAACCCGGTATCCACATTCAGCTTCACATCCCAGGACGCGGGCACATACAGCTCCATGCCTCCAAAGCGGCTCTCCACACGCACCCTCCCGGAACCGCCCTTCAGAATGGCGTCATTGAAAAACACTTCCATGCCTCCAAAGTTGTTCTTCAGATAAACCACCGACACTTCCTCCGTAATGTATTTCACCGCGCTGCCAAAGGTATTTTCATAGGTGATAGCGTCGCCTTCCCTTTTCTCGCTGCTGATCTGTCTGGACTCGTGCGCAGGCGACCACCAGAATGTATGAAATCCGCCGTCACGTCCATGTCTGCTGAAGTTTGGAAACAGCATCTTCAGCCCGATGGAAATGGCCACTGCCGCAACCAACACCGGCACCGGGGTGATGGCCTCCATGTGCAGCATCTCATCATTTACAATGACAAAGACGGCCAGGGAAAGCATCATTTGACTGAAGCTTCTGCGCACAATGCCGTTCAGAAACACCGCCGCCAGAATCACGGTGAAAACCATTTGCCAGAATCCCACTCCCCCCAGGTATCCCAGCCGGTTCATCAGCATTGCCACCGCACCGGCCACCAGAACGATTCCCCAGAATAGCTTCCTCCTGTTTTTTCGGGGCCCCCTGTTTTCATTCCCCTCCCTGTCGCTTACAATCATGTTTTCTTCCATTTCTGTTCTCCTTCCCACAAGGTTCCTCAGCCCTTGCCGTTCCCTGCGTTATCCTGTTCCTTCAGGTCTTTTTGCCTGGCGCTTTCCCGTTTCCCCGCCATGCCTGCAGCGCCCTTCAGCTTTCTATCCCTGAGCCGCTCTGTCAGAAGCCTGTAATATCCCCTGGATACCAGGGTCTTCTTGCTGCTTCCGTTAAATTCCACCAGACTGGATGCCGTCAGATTCCTGGTGATGGAATAGATATGATCCAGATTCACGATGGTAGACTTTGAGATCCGCAGGAAATTTCCGGAAAGCAGTTCCTCCAGCTCGTAAAGCTTGTAACCGCAGGAAAATATCCTGTCCGCCGTGTGCGCCCGCAGTTCCCGTCCCTCCGTGTCAAAGAAATAGATTTTTTCCATGGGCACAAAATAATCCGTTTCTTTGTCCGTCAGCTTCAGGCACCTGCTTGTGCCGTTCTGC
>ERZ779624.194-NODE-194-length-22780-cov-5.534873_pt1 | contig 22780 bp, 22 predicted proteins | sample MGYA00514190_ERZ779624 | MGnify/ENA primary metagenome ERZ779624 (study PRJEB29562, sample SAMEA4376706) | mouse gut metagenome | isolation source: Cecum | study: EMG produced TPA metagenomics assembly of the A DSS colitis mouse model was used to assess the... | reverse complement strand
GCTTCCGATCTTGTCTTTTGGCATTTCCTCCTGAAAAGCCCACACATGGACAATAACGCCCATCTCTATGAGACACCGGTAAAAGGCATTGGGAAAAAGGGACCCGTCAGGCAACGCGATCAGAACCTCGTCCACCCATTCCCGGCATATGTATTCCATCACCTCATCACCGGAGGCCGCGATTTTAACGTCGTTTTCCGCTCCTTCCACAGTCTGGGTCACACCCTCGTCCATGAGAACCAGCCGCACCAGATACCGGCTCTTAAAACCCATGCTTTTCGCCTTGTCCGTTACCGCGGCTGCCATAGTTTTTACGGTCACAATGACCAATGACCGCAGCTTTTGTCTGTGGTACACTCTCTTCATCCCCCTGCCATATTCCGGTTGTCGTTCAATCGTTTTTTCTGTCTTCCTGAGGTTTTTAAGCCCTGACACCGTTGTTTTGCGTCTTTTATGATCTTTGCCGCCTTCACGGAATTTATATTCTGTGAGGGCGGCGAAAACGTCCCTGATAAAATCCCGGCCAGGGGTTTGCAAAGCAAACATGAAAAAACGCCTGTCATGGACAGACAGACGGATAAAAACACGAAAATAAAAGATCACAAAAAACAGTGCTGTGATCTTTCGTTTGCATGTTAATTTATAATTATCTCTTGCAATTAAGAATTCTTTTGTGATATAATAAATCAAAAATCGGAGGATTTCTTTCCGGCCTGAATACAGAATATAAATTCTGTAACGTCTAACTGACCAGCCCCAGCTGTTCCAACTTCTCCATATGCTCCGCCCCGGTGGTCATCAGATAGATGCGGGTGGTCTCCACGCTGCTGTGTCCCAGCACATCAGCCAGCTTCACGATGTCCCCTGTGACCCGGTAAAAGGTAGCGGCAAACAGATGGCGCAGGTTATGGGGGAATACTTTGGTTGACGCCACCTTGGCCTTGCCGGAGACCTTCTTCATAAGCCTCCATATTTTATACCGCGACAAGCTTTTTCCATCTTCGTCCCGAAAGATCGGGCCGGAGGTGATTTTTTTCTTTTTCGCGTAGTTCATCAGCTTCCGGCTCAGCTTTCTCGGCAGAAGAATCGTCCGAATCTTGCCCTTAAGATACACGTCCGTACGGCCTGCGGCTGCCGCCTCCGCCGTGATGTACTTCACCTCGGACACCCGGATCCCGGTGGCGCAGATCGTCTCCATCAAAAGAGCCATCCATTCCAGACGCAGGCATCCGGCGGCTCCCAAAAGACGCTGGTATTCCTTCTGGGTCAAATCTAAAGAATCGTCCCGGAACACCCGCTTTTGAAGCTTCAAAAAGGCCGTCCGGCAGTCATCCCACCCCAAAAAGGAAAACAGGCCGTTGAGAGCCGCCAATTTCCCGTTCACCGTGGCCGGGGCATAGCCTTTGTCCAGCAAGGCGGCTTTCCACTGGGAGACGGTTTCTTTTGCTATCTGACTTCCCTTTGTCCACAGGACAAAGTCCCGTACGGTTCCCAGATATTTTTCGATGGTGTCCCCGGCCTTCTCCTGTTCCCCAAGAAATCGTCTGAAAGCAGCGATTCTCTCCTCTGTCAATCTATGATCTGTCATAACATAAGCCTCCTCTTTATACCGTATTTTCTCTTCCAGGACATTTACGATCTTATGGCTCCTTCTGCATGTTCACTTCAATTCAATCTTAATAAGCTTTTCTGATTTTATTCCCGAAATTATTGTAATAATTTTTGAAAGATTTGTCTACTACAACTCATTTAAATACCTTTCATTTTCGGTGAGGATGCTTTTTCGAGAGCGCAAAGGAAAAAACGGAGGCATAGTGGTTTGTAAACAAAAAGGAACAGCACCATACCGTTCCTTTTAACCAGCCATATAAAATTGTCCTACAGTCCCTACACTTTCCCTGGGTAAGCAATGTTTCTTCCTGATACATTATACCTCGCTATATCCGCCTGTAAAATGGTGAGTATCGTAAGGGGAAGTGATATCACATCAAACGTCAAGTCCTGACACCCAGTTTCTGACATCTTCCTCCGATACGCCGGAACTGAACCGCATCCCTTCCTGCCAGTCCCCGGTTCCCGCTTTTTCCTTAAGCAGCTCTCCGCTTTCTCCAAGGCCGGAACTGGCAGAAGTACAGAACGGGATCACAGTCTTTCCGGTAAAATCATTCCCTTCCACGAAGCTGTCTACCGGCCACGCGGCAATTCCCCACCAAATGGGGGAACCCACAAGGATTATGTCATAATCATTGATATTTTCCACACGGGACGCCAATGCCGGCCTGGCATTCTGGTCCAGTTCCCTGCGGGCCTGGTCCACCGTGGCCTGATAATCGGACGGATAAGCCGCAACCGTCCTGATTTCAAACAACTCCCCTCCGGCTGCTGACCGGATCCTCTGTGCCGCAGAGAGTTGCCTGGCAGCCATAAAATCCTTTTAACTTTCCGTACTCCGCGATGACCGGCTCTCCTGGGCAGAGAAGAATTCTCCGTCTATTTGCTTTTCCTCCTTTTGCGCAGCACGCGCCGTTTCGCGGTATCCGCCGGTTCATCAAAACACGTCCTGTTATGGTTTTATTATAAATAAATCATTTCCTTAATGGAAGTCACTATTAAAGTCAATGAGTGTTCTTCCATGGGCAAACAGCTTCTGGAGCAACTGCGCAGGCAATTCTTCTCCCTGCTCAATCCCCTGCTTCATTCCCTGGTCTACCAATGCCTGACTTAAATTACACATGTACCGCCCCTTTTGCCTGGATCGCTGCACCGGTTACATCTTAACAGGGATAAAAAATTCTATGTATCTGTGAAAACCATCCTGTTCATGAACACGGGTCAGCAGAATGCCAAAAGGGCTAAACTCCAGTCATAATCATTATCCAGACGATTCTTTACGGTATCCTGGTTAATCAAAACAAGGTTGTGAATCATAGAATAGTACTTCATCCATTGATAAAACACCTGATTCATCTCTTTTTTTTGATTAAACCTGTAATTGTGCCTATAAATCAGAAACCGGTAAGAATGGCACGGAATCATCCGCATCCCTCCATATCCCTGCCGGATCTCCTCCAGAGAGGCCAGGAAATTTCGGTTCTTGTCATACACATAGTTATAATATTCTTTTCTCTTTGTAATAGTCCAGCTTTTCCCTGACTTTTTCAATCTGACCATCCAAGGTATCCCCATGAATAAAGTCCAATATTTCCTGAGAGCTGTAGTCCATTCTCCGGTAATACAGGTATTCCAAAAGATAGTTGATATCCCATGCGTCATAATACCGATAATGATTTCTCTCGTCAATTCGCCGAGAAACGTATGATAATCGGAAAATCATCTCCCACATTGGCTCTCATTGCTTTCAGCACTTCCCGGATAATCCTCAAACGGTTGTCAAGGCATCCTCCATATTCGTCTGTTCTTTTATTGATGTACGGAGACATAAATTCTGCCAAAAGATATCCGTGGCCCGCATGAAGTTCGATTCCGTCAAACCCTGCTTCTTTTACGCGTTTTGCACAGGTTCCGAAATTATGAATAACTTCTTTGATATCCGCCTTTGTCATCTCCCTGGGCTGTTCTCTGCACAATGGGCAGGGAATGGAGCTGGGGGCCATAGGCTGAACACCGCCGTTTACCTTGGAACTCTGCTGTTTGCCCGCGTGATAAATCTGGGCGAAAATCTTGGTTCCGTACTGATGCACCCGGTCCGTAAGTTCCCTGTGGCTGGCAATCTGTTCGTCTTTATACAGCCCCGCAATATACTCATATCCCATGGCATGGGCGTCAATGGCATAATCCTCTGTAATGATCAGGCCCCAGCCGCCTTTCGCCTTCTCCTCATGATACCGTATGTAACGTTCTGTGGCCTTGCCTTCTTTGTCACAGTAGTTTGTCACCATAGCCGTTACCACAAGTCTGTTCTTCATCTCACAATTTCCGATTTTGCCCTTAGAAAATAAATGTTCCAACATGGAAGCTCCTCCTCATAATCGTTTATGAGTCTAAGCTTACAATTCGTAGAGTGTACGAAGTCTATTAGCAAAAACAACAAAAAGACTGTAATTTTTTTGTCAATAATAAATAATTGCTCTCTGCAGCACACGAAGCGGCACAAGGCAGTTAACGATAAACTCTGTAATATGTACGGACTTTTCCTTCTCTGGAATTCTATTTCCGGAATGTCCTTCATGTTTTCAACGAACTGGCCATAGGTCCTGCACTCCTGCACAATGTCTGAAAAATCTACCACTGTATTCCCTATCACGGCAGGACAGTACGCATTCCCCTTTCTCCACAACCCCTATGACATAATGTTCATGGAAATGGCTTGGAAACGACTGGCTGATGTCCTCAAAACGGTGCGCTTCCATCCTTATTTCTTTCTTCATGCAGATTGCCTCCTTTCCGTAAAAGGGACAAAAACAGTTTATCAGATATTTCTAACAAAGGTCTAACAATTTGATAAACTATTTCTAAATTCCTGAAGTGAGCTTCGAATCCGTTTATCCTTCAGAATTGCTGAAGATATGAATAGATCCGTATCTCGAAACTCATCCATCAAAATATCATACAGTCTCAAGAGGCTCCTCTGCCTGGAAACATATGGTTTTAACGTAAGCGCTCAATAAAATAATGGCTATCTTTTCATGACCAGCAGGCCTCCCATATGGCAGGCTCTGTCTCAAGACACTTGGCTTTCCGGGTGTCGGCATCCAGATCCGCATACTCCTTTTCCAGTTCGAATAACTGGTTGCAGTAATCGAAACCGATCTCTGCCAGGGTCTTATCCGGGGATTTCTTCGATTTCCCGGGTAATGCCTCATGCCAGTACCGTCTCATGTGGGCAAGGCAGCCGCAGCGGGACATCCTTCAGCTTATTATAACCGCCAAAACCATCGCAGGTAAGGTATCCTGAAAACCCTTTCAGGAATTCTTCCGCATGATATCCGCCCCAGCTGGGCTGGTAATCATACAGACGGAGCGGCCTTGTTGCATGGCAATTGTTACTGTTCACACCATGGCTAATCTCTCCGCTGATTATCCATGGGCCGGTACTGTTATGGGGAACAAAGCATATGCCCCATCGCTCCGTTCCCCCGGACAGAACGGACATTACATTGGGATAGACCTGTCCCCCGTTTTATGCTATGATCCCAATAACAGAACAGTCCGTGACAGTCTGTACCCCCAGGGGATTCCGTGAAAAGGAGATAAAGCATATGTTTAAGAACAAAATCGCCGTCGTAACCGGCGGAGCACAGGGTATCGGAAAAACCATTGCCCGGGAGTTTCAGAAAGAAGGCGCCTCTGTCTGTATCATTGACAGACAGCCGAACCCGTATTTTGTGGGAGATCTGGCAGAAGAAGAACCCCTCTGCCGCTTTGCGGAAAAAGTCATGAAAGACTTCGGAAGAGTCGACTATCTCATCCACAATGCGCTGCCCCTTATGAAGGGCATCGACGAATGTTCCTACGAAGAATTCAATTACGCGCTGCGGGTAGGCGTGACCGCCCCCTTTTATCTGACCAAACTATTGCCAACATGGTCCTCTTTCTCTGCTCCGACAAGGCCGGATTTATCACCGGGGAAAACATCTGCATTGACGGAGGGATGACCAGGCAGATGATCTACCACAATGACTTTGACTGGTCCCTGAATACAGCCGCTAAACCCGCAGATTGATCCAAAATCCTGCCCGGTGAAGGCAGGATATCCAAACGTCCGCCGGAATCCGGATAAAAATAAATCCTGCCCCACAGGATTCCCCAACCCATTTTCCGGTAAAATAAAAAGCAGGGATAAAGCAAGAGCGGCCCTTAGTGGTTCTCTCTGCTTTATCCCTGTTTTAATCGGCCATGATTCAGGACGCTTTATCCCCGCTCCCGAACTCACGACCGCTTTCTTCTCTGTCCTTCACAGCTTTTCTTCTGTCCGGCCAGGACTTTTTGTCTGATTAGGCGGACAGAAGGTTCTCAGTGGGCTGTGTTTACGAACACAATGCTGGAATCTCCCTGTCTGGCCTGCTCCAGCACGGCCTGGGCCAGCACCTGAAACGTCCCGTGGGAGGAGGTGGCGCCGGTGAGTGCGTCAATACTGCCTTCCCCCTGGCCGTCCAGAAACTGTCCGGCGTAATATCGGGTGTACTCATTGGGATAGGTGCCGTTCTCATGCAGCATCGTCTGCATATAGGCATTGTCCCAGCTTTTGATGAAGCCGCTGGCGTTCTCCGCGTTATATTCCACGGAGATAATATTCCCGCCCTTCACCAGAATCGTAACATATTCCTTCCAGCCGAAATTAAACTCAGCCGCCTGAGCGGTGTAATAACCGTCCTGAAGACCGGTCTGACCGCCGCAGGCCGTCAAAAACGACGCCAGCAGCAGGCTCAAAAGAATGGTAATAATTCGTTTCATCTGCCGCATATCTCCTTTAGAATAAATTTTTGAACCTGGGACTTAAGCGCTTCGGCTTCTCTCTCCAGCAGTCCGCTTGACTGTTCCGTCTCCTCTGCGTTCTGCAGGTTGCGGTCCGCAATGGCGGAAATGGCGTCGATCCGCTCCTCCATGACGGCAAGAGCCGTCTCCTGCCCCTGTACCGCCTCTGTCAGCTGGTCCGAAATAACGCTGATCTGTGAAGAAACAGCAGAAATCGCATGAAGGGAATCTGCGGTATCCGCGGTCAGCGCTACGCCGGTCCGGATAATGGACTGCGTGTTGCGGATCATTTCCGTGGCGCTCTGGGCGGCTCTTGCGCTTTTGGCTGCCAGCTGCTTCACCTCGCCGGCCACCACCGCGAATCCCTTTCCGGCAGCTCCGGCCCGGGCAGCCTCCACAGAAGCATTGAGGGACAGGATATTGGTCTGGAACGCGATGTCCTCAATGTCCTTGGCGATTTTTGTAATCTGCTGGGCATTGGCGCTGATATCGTCCATGGCGGAGGACAGGGCCTCCATCTGCTCGTTGGCGCCCCGAATCCGCTGCGTGATCTCCTCCGTCTGAACCCGCGTCTGACCGCTGCTCTCCGTGACATCCACCAGCCGTTCTTTCACATGGGTCACCTCATGAACCAGCTCCTCGGTGGACCGGTTCTGCTCCAGCGACGCCTGATGCAGCTGAGCGGACTGTCCGTTCATTTGCGCCGCCATCTCCGCCAGCCGCGCCGCCGCGCCGCGGAAGCCAAGAAGCGTTTCGTTCATGGACCCGGTGATCGTACACAGGCTGCTGCGGATCAGCGCAAAATCGCCCTTGTAATCCACCTGGGGCTCGGTGCGCAGATCTCCGTCCGCAACCCGCGTCAGCACCTGCTGGATGTCGGATATGTACCTGTTCACGCTTTCCAATGTAGCATCCAGGGTCTGCGTCATAACCTCCAGCTCATCCCCGCTGTAAACAGGCGTCACCTCTGTATGGAGATCGCCGTCGGAGAGGGCTACCATTCGTCCTGTCACGCTCTTCACCGGACTGGAAATCGAGCTGGCCAGGCGAAGAACCAGCAGCATGGATATAACCAACACTGCCATAGTCGCCAGAACCGATATCAGCATCGCCCCGTTGATCAGGCTGTTGTAATCCGATTTGGGAATCTGAATCACCAGCGACCACTGGGTCCCGCGAATGGGAGAGAACGCCACCAGCATCTGCTTTCCGTCAACGGGATATTCCGTCGCCCCCGTTTCACCGGTGGTTACACGCTCTGCCGCGTTCCCGTCGCCGCCGCTGAGCTGTACCAGTGTACTTTTATTGAGAGCCAGAGACTGATCCGGATGCCCGGTCACGATGCCTTCCTCGTTAACCATATAGGCCATACCCGTCTTTCCCAGGTTGATGCTGCTGATCACATCGTTGATCGTATCGTATTTATAGACACCCACCACGTACAGGACCGTTTCGCCGTTCTCTTTCACCGGCATCCCCATCCTGATCCCCAGTTTCCCCTGGAAAATGGTGGAGGAATCGGTTGTGAGATTGTCGGTTTCTTTCAAAAGCCCGAAAAAGCTGCCATCCAGCCTCTCCGGCGCGTCCTCAATCCCAAGCACCAGCCCTCCGTCCAAATCGTACAGCGCAATGGTGTAAAGTTCATAAATTTCAGCGGCCTCCTCCAGCACGGCCATACGATTTTCCCTGGTCAGTCCGTCGTCCAATCGGAGTGTCCCCTCTCCCTCCGCTCTATTGACGGAGGCCACGGTATTCATCCTGGAATCGGCGGCAATGGTCATCATGCGGTCCGCCAGCATATGTATGTTCGCCTCCATCGTTTTAGCCGATTGTCGGGCCATCGGCTGAAGACTGTCCAGCAAAATGCTCTTGGCAAGTGACTGCATGGAGAAAGCCATGATCACACAGCATACAACCACCAGCATCAGAATATTGAGCGTGGTATGTCTCAATATCCTTCCATTCAAACTTCGTTTCCTCCCCCGGCTGGTGCGGGAGCCCCCTTGATTTCCCGTCACGTTTCTGTCACTCCTTTTTTGATATTTTTTTGTCAAAATACGCAAATTAAAAGCCGCTCGACCTACCAGCTGAAAACTCTGTGCTTTCTTAACCCGGCAGACGATAGACTTTGACGTCAGTATATCACAGATTGCATGTAAAGGGAAGTACTTTTTTCCAAGGATGAATTCTTAAGAGGTGACCGTCCAAAGGATCTTCTGAGGAACAGCATCCTGACGCCATCGCTTGGGGCGGCGATTATGAACGCGAAATATGTAAACTCGCTGCCGCTGTACCGGATCGAACAGGAATTCAGCCGGAATGGCGTGAATATCTCCCGCCAGGTCATGGCCGGATGGATCATCCGATGCTGTGAGAAATACCTGGCCCCGATGTATGGCTGCCTGAAAGGAAGTATTGTTATTTCAGGAGAAATGGAATACCATAGTTTTTACTATCGTCTTTACATACTATTTAGTGTTATTTTGGCGTTTCCAGTCTTCAACCAATAAGAACCTTCTTCCCCTCAAATCCAAAACCATACTCTCGAATCCGATCTTCACTAATTCCTTCTGCCATTAAAACTGATTTATAATTCTTATCTTCAATCTGCTTTAAAGCTGCTTTCACGGTATCCTCCAGACTCTCTTCATCATCCGGGTCATAGACCTTGAATTCCAGAATAATCCCATCGTCCTCTTTTTTCCGTGGCTTTAACATCACATCATATCTTCCAAACCCACTTTCCCGATTAGATGTAATCACATACCGATCAGCCAGTTCCACCATAAGCCCTAATACAAATCCGTGGTAAAAGCGTTCCGGCTCCGATCCTGAAGGGCGGTTCCCTGTATCAAAATAGCTGAAAGTACTCAGGGCAATCCGGTTCATATAAGCATTCATTTCCTTCGTATTGCCTCGTAATAATGCTTTGATGAATCCATTGTATTCCTTTACTGACTTCCCAAACCAATCTCGTATCATCTTCTCAAATGTAATACGGACTTCCTTATTGGTCAGACTCAGTTCATATTCCTCTATTCCAAATTCCTCATTGAACCGATAGCTGTCTGCTTTCAGATACCCACTTGCCAGAAACAGACTCCACACAGCGCTCTCGCTGTACTCTAACTGACTGAAAACAATCTGCTCATCAATGGTTGTACAGAGTTTCCGTCCTTTCAAAAGTTCCTCCATAGTTTCTTTTACAGCCGGACTCCCCTCCCGGATCAACTTTCCAACTAAGTTATTGCTGCTGGTATTGGCCCAATAGCAGGATAGTTTTTTCGTTTTAAGATAATTGATGATGGACCAGGGATTATAAATATCCCTTTTCTTACCAAAAACAAAACCGTCATACCAGGCCTTCACCGATTCTTTTTGCCCGGACAAATCATATTCCTCCAAGGCGTTCCATACCTCCTGCTGCGTAAATCCAAAGGAGTCCTCAAAAATCTCGGATGTTGTCGTTATGACCGTCAGATTATTCAGATCAGAAAAAACAGATTCTCTGCTGATCCTTGTAATTCCAGTCATGACAGCTCTAAAAAGATATGGGTTTGTTTTAAAAGTTGAATTGAAAAGGCTTCGGATAAAGGCAGCCATTTCATCCCAGTATCCGTTCACATAAGCTTCCTGCATGGGTGTATCATACTCATCCAGAAGAAGGATTACCTTCTTTCCATAGTAACGGGAAAGATAAAGGGACAGCATCTTTAAGGAAAGAGTAATCGTACTGTTTTCCGGATCGGCATAAATCTTGCGAAAGTCTTCCTTTTCATCTTCTCCCAGAACATCACTATCCAGCAAAAAACGATACTTTCCAAAAACCATTTTTATAATCTGACAGATTTTTTCTCTAGCTGTAGGGAATGTTACTTCCTTCACATCAGCAAAACTAAGCGCAATGACCGGATAAGTCCCTTGAAGTTCCTGAAATGTTTTATCCTTCCATATAGAGAGGCCTTCAAATATTTTCCCTTGCCCTTTATATTCTACAGAGAAAAAGCGCTCCAGCATACTCATATTCAGCGTTTTTCCAAAACGGCGGGGGCGGGCAATCAAAGTAACCACATCCTGGTTTTCCCACCACTCCCGGATGAACTCTGTCTTGTCCACATAAAAACAGCCACTTGCAATCAGTTCGGTAAAATCCTGATGTCCAATACCAATGATTCTTGCCATAATTGTTTATGCCCCCTTTCTTCTATCCATAGTATAACAAGTTTTCCCAGGCAATTCAATGTTAAACGAGCCTATATACAGAACTTTCATGATTCAAAGGAAAATGTCCTATTTAAAAATGGTCCTTAATAACCGAAAAAAGCTGGGAGCCATGATTGTCATGGCCTCCCGGCGCTCTTTCATCTTGTCTTTCACCGCATCCTCTAAAGTTATGTCACCTGCACCCTTCTGCTTGCCATATCGAATCTCATTGTTCCGCTCCTCAATTTTTTCATCTTTTACCTTTGCCCCTCTCTTGCTTCCTCCATAGGCTTCCAGTCGTCCCCTGGAGCCATCAACATACTCCACTGTCGTTCTGGCGCGGACTCTTCCTTTGTGATCACCGTAGGTAATAATCCGTTTTTCCATAAGAATTTCCTCCTTGTCCTAATTATGGAAATCCTAATGCATCTTTCGGAAAACCCCTTTTTTTGTGGTTTTTGTGCCTATCTTTCCCCCACAAATCGGCCATTTTCCCCCAATTTTGCCTACATAAGACTTACTTAAGCCTTATGTAAGACTTATAGAGAAAAAAAGCAAAAGTGCGTAAACCCCGATGTTTACGCACTTTTTTGCCTCTTAAAACCCCTTATTTTCAAAGCTCCCGGCCGGATTCGAACCGGCGACCTACGCATTACGAATGCGTTGCTCTACCAGCTGAGCCACGGAAGCACCTGCAAAAAAGAAACCGGCAGATATCTCTGCCTTGTCTCTATGACCAATCCGGGAATCGAACCCGGGTTTACGCCGTGAGAGGGCGTCGTCTTGACCGCTTGACCAATTGGCCTCTATGTATTACTAAGAAAGAATCGAGGCGACGGGATTCGAACCCACGGCCTCTGCGTCCCGAACGCAGCGCTCTACCAAACTGAGCCACGCCTCGATACCTTTGATAGTATAATACGAATTGTCGAAATTGTCAACACCAATTTTTACAATTTCTCAAAGCAATTTTTCATCCGATCTTTCCTCCCCCGCGAACTGTAACTTCAAAGCTACCATTAAGCCTATTTCTAACAATCAGCGCCGCCAGCCCCGCGCCCGCACCCTTTGCCCCCTGGAGGACATGGCAGCCCCCCTGAGAGACATGGCAGGCCCTTACCCGCCATGTCTTTACCCGTCCTCCTCCCCCGGTCTCCAGGCATTGCCGAACTTCACGTCCTTAAACAGCGCCGCCAGCCCTGTGATCTGCTTCAGCCGTAGGATCTCATCCCGATCCATGCCCAGATGCCTGGATATCCAGGCGTCGCTCCGCCCCAGGTCGTGCAGTTCCTTGATGATATTGCTCATCAGGTCCACGCTGTGGCTGCCTCTGGCCCGGTTATGGCGGACCGTGCTGGCCATCCGCTGGTCGATGGGCTTGTCGATCACCGACACGGGAAGCATGCCCTTCTCCCGCTCATAGATATCCGGATACTCCTTTATGATGCGGTAGCGGTGAAATCCGTCCACGATCTCATAGCAGTCTTCTTCCTTATTGTAATAGCACACCACGGGCATGGTATATCCGTCCGCCTTGATGCTCTCATACAAAAGCTTCATCTCCGGAGGCGCCACATGGTTGGGATTGTAGGAATTAGGCCGTATCTTCTCCACCGGAACCGGGATCACCCCGTAAGCCGGGCTCTTGCCTTTTGGACTCTTATGCGCCATACTCTACCTCCTCCAGACTCTTATATTTTTTGCGGATCTCATCCACATACCTTTGCTGCTGCCTGGTGATGCCAAACCCCATAAGGCGGCAGGTGTGATCATTTTTCAGGATGCAGTAGCACATCCTCTTCCAGCTTGGGATATCCTTGCTTGACCGGATGTCGTCCGTGTCGTCGGGGATCTTCCCCACAAACACCACCCTGGACTTTTTGCTTAGTGTGTAGTTGGAAACCCCGTTTCTGCGGATCTTGTAGCCCCGCTCCTCTAACTCCTTTATGGTCTCCTCGTCCAGCCCGCCCCCTGTCTTGTGCCAGAAATCAATGGACGTGTTAAACTTTTTTATGTAGTTATTGCGGAGCCTGGCAGGCAGCGTGTCCAGAAGAAACATGGTATAGCTCTTCCAGGTATGCCCTTCCGGCAGGGAAATATTCCGGTATCCCATAGCTTTGGTCTTTCCGTAGATGCTGGTAAAATTAGCTCCCTGAACCCGCCCCACCAGCTTCACCCAGATCTCCGGGTCAATGACCCGGTACAGATTCAGAGCGTCCTTGGAATAATCGTTAAATGGCGACGCCACCCGCATCTGGGAGATCTTCAGTCCAGCCATATAATACAGGTCGTAAAGCCGGTTATAGTCATAGCCAAACATGTAGTTGGCGTGCCACACATCCCTGGAGGACCAGTCATACAGAGGCGAGCCGCACCACACATCCTTAAACATGTTTCCGATCCAGCACTCCCCCTGATATCCGTATTTTTTATTGAGAAATCCGCTGTAACGCTGCAGGGATTCCTCGGCCCTCATACCCAGAAGGCAGATGGTCTTCTTCCCGCCATGGGACATCCGATACCACCGGCCAAACTGCTTGGCCAGATCCTCCTGGTGCATCCGATAGCGGTAAGTCGTCATAGGGTTGTTGTCCAGGTTGATCACATACTCCTTTGCGGGCATAGGCCGCACCCACAGCTCCTGCTTCTTGTCATCCCAGGGATACCAGTACATCTCATAGCTGCTAAGAGCCGTTCTGGTAGCCATGGGCAGACACACCCAGTAACACTCCGCCTCGTCCCGTATCCGCTCAAATGTCCGCTCCACATACTCCGTGGTCACCGTGTATTGGGCCTCAAAATCCTGGTGGAACACCCCGATCACCCGGTCCGGATAATACCTCTTTCTGTAATCCAGCACCAGGTTCAACAAAAGCCCGCTGTCCTTTCCGCCGGAAAATGAGATGTAAATATTGTCAAATTCCTCAAAAACCAGCCGCAGCCTCTCCTGGGCCGCCGCGTATACATCCTGTTCCAAATATTTCCGTACCATGGTCTCACCTGCTTTCCATTATTACCATTTTTTTCCAACATAACCAATCATACACCAAATCTCGACAAAAGAAAAGCACCATGCCGGTAAAAAGCTTAAGGGACTCTGACAGTCCGACGATATTTCGTACAGAGGAGACCGGGGACTTCATGGCTTACACCGTGGAGTCCCACAATTTTTTTTAAGATCCACCATAAATTTCCCATTCTCATCCGTATCGTTTATATCCAGGCAAACACATGGATATCTATAACAGAGTTAGCGGGCGTTTGTAGTTCCCGAATCCCCGCTTAGACGAAAGAGGGCATTGCCATGAATGACCAGCGGTTTCAACAGTCCATGCGCCGCATCTGTGAAAATGACAAGGAGGGCCTGCGGGAGATCTATGAGGATTACTGCCCCATGATCTATTCCGTGGTCCTTGACATACTGAAAAGCCGGGAAGACGCAGAGGATATTACCTCCGACTTCTTCATCCGTCTGTGGGATATCGCAGGCTCCTACAAGGCGGGATGCGGACACCGGGCCTGGCTTATTACCATTGCCCGGAATATGGCTATAGACCATTTAAGAAGGCGGGGGAGGGAGCAGCCTTTGGCAGAGACTCCCGATCATCTGTGCCGGACTCCCTCCCCGGAAGATGGGGTTGTAAAAAATATAAGCCTTCAACAGGCCTTAAAAACTCTTAAGGAGGAAGAGCGGCAAGTGGTGAACTTAAAGATCATGGGGGAGCTGACCTTTAAGGAGATCGCCCTGGTGCTTAAAAAACCACAGGGTACCGTGGCCTGGCTCTACCGAACTGCTGTGGAAAAATTAAAGAGGTGCTGCTATGGACAATAGATCAACATTAGAACAAGAATACAGAATATTAAAGCGCCTGGAAACGCCGGATCTGTGGAGCCGGATTGAAAAACAGTTAGAGGAACGCCCCGCCCCCGTCTCCCCCGGGACGCCTACGGACGATCTTTCCCCATTGTCGGCCTCCCCTTTTGCTCCAGGAACCCTTTCGCCAAAAAGCGTGCTCCGCTCCCCCAGATCCAGGTCCTGGCTGCCCAAGATCCTTTCCGCCCGCGGTGTCTATAAAAAGGCCGCCGCCGCTGCCGCCATGATCCTGCTGGCAGTCCTGGCCCCGTGGAACCGGCCGGATCTGGCCCTCCGCCCCGACGGCATGGAGGAAACCACAGCCATAGCCGCCGCTGAAACCACAGCAGGCTGTGGGGACGGGATTTCCTATGAGGCACAAGACCCTGGTGGCAGCAATGAAGGCGATTCCCATGAGGCACAAGGCCCTGGTGGCAGCAGCGATGAGGTTTCCCATGAAGGAAAAGTCTCCAAAGAAAACCCAAAAAGCGCTTTGTCATCCCCGCCGGGAGACACCGGATCCGCGTTTCTCATAACCCCAATCTCCTACAGCCAGCTGTCCCTAACGCCCTACACGCCCATGACCGTTCCCGCCCAGGCTAAGACCATGCCCTATGACGCCGTACATTTTTCCGAGGATATCCTGAAAGACACGGAGCTTTTGTGTCAGGGAACCGTGACCCGGGCCCGGCTGGAGACAGACCAGGAGGGGAAAGCCGTGATGATCACCTACGACATAGCCCTTGATCAGGTGTATTACTCCCAGGATTATATCTCGGGCGCTGACAGTATTACCGTGACTGCCCCCATTGTACCGGCCCAGGCGGACTCCGGATCCGAAAGCCATGTGCTCTACCAGCTGCAGCCCGGCGCATCCTATCTCCTGCCTTTGAAACGGAAGGACCAGAACTGGCAGCTTTTATGTGCCTCTGCCCCCCAGGTCCAGGTAACCCGGGAGGGCGCGTATCTATTTCACTCCGGCTACGCCACCCTGGCCGACGACCACGCCCGGGTCGTGGTCAAAGACAGCGAGGGGACCAATGACTACTACTACGACAGAATGCTCCTTCGGGAGGACGACAGCTTTCTTGGGGACTTTCTTGCCCTGACCCGACGGTGACAGAAACTTTGCAGGCAAAAAATCAAAGATAGAGGGAGGAAACTATTATGAAGAAAACCATCTTAAATCCAAGGCCAGTTCTCTGCGTCCTTATGGCCGCGTCCCTTCTGACAGGATGCGGTGGCGCCCCAGATCACGCCGACAGCGGCCAGCCGGTGGCAGAAACCACCGCCGCAGCGGCCTGGGAGGCGGACGGGGCGGCGCCGGCCGGCGATTCCGGGTCAACGCCCCAGGAATCCCTGGCAGCGCCGGGCAGCGGCTTTGACGGCAATGTCTACAACTCCGCCACCATGGCCGGAAAGTATGAGGCCGCCTACCGGACCGACTCCGGCGCCTCGGAGGAGTACAGCCATATTGAGGAGAGCGGCTTCAAGTCTGTGGAACAGGAACCATTGTCCACCTTCTCCGCCGACGTGGACACTGCCTCCTACACCAACATCCGACGATTCATCCGCTCCGGCCAGACTGTGCCAAAAGACGCGGTCCGGATCGAGGAGATGCTGAATTATTTTAACTACCAGTACAAAGAGCCTCAGGGTCAGGACCCCTTCTCCATCACCACGGAATACGCGGCCTGCCCCTGGAATGAAGAAAACCGTCTCCTTCTCATTGGCCTCAAAGCAAAGGAGATCGATTTTCGTGACCGTCCCTCCTCCAACCTGGTATTTTTGCTGGACGTGTCCGGCTCCATGTATTCTGACGACAAACTGCCTCTTGTCCAGAAAGCCTTTACCATGCTGGCCGAGAACCTTGACGCCAGGGACCGGGTGTCCATTGTCACCTACGCTGGATACGAGTCTGTAGTCCTGGACGGCGTGCCGGGCAGCGACACCGCAAAGATCGCCGCTGCCATCGACGACTTGGAGGCAGGCGGCTCCACCGCAGGCAGCGCGGGGATCCAGAAGGCCTATGAGCTGGCCCAGAAACATTACATCCCAGGCGGCAACAACCGGGTCATCCTGGCCACGGACGGGGATCTGAACGTAGGCCTGACAAGCGAGAAGGACTTAACCCGCCTTATCGAGGAAAAGAGAAAAAGCGGCGTCCACCTGTCCGTCCTGGGCGTAGGCACCGGCAACATCAAGGACAACAAGATGGAGGCCCTGGCAGACAACGGCGACGGCAATTACAGCTATCTGGACTCTGTTTTTGAGGCCAAAAAGGTTCTGGTGGACGAGATGGGCGGAACCCTGATCACGGTAGCCAAGGACGTAAAGGTCCAGGTAGAGTTCAACCCCGCCTATGTGGCAGGCTACCGGCTGGTAGGCTATGAAAACCGGCTGCTGAATAAGGAAGACTTTCACGACGACACGGTGGACGCCGGTGAGATCGGGTCCGGCCACACCATGACCGCCCTCTACGAGCTGATCCCCGCCGGAGGCTCTGTCCGGGACACCGAACCGGAGCTGAAATACCAGCCCCGTCCCGAACCTTCCACGGAAACTTCTAACGAAACCATAAGCGCCGAGCTTTTGACCGTAAGCCTGCGCTACAAGGCCCCAAACGGCGACACCAGCAAGCTGATCTCCCACCCTGTGGAATCGGCTGACTATACGTCGAAGCTTTCCGATGATCTGGCTTTTGCCTCGGCTGTGGCTGAATTTGGCATGGTGCTTCGGGACAGCGAAAATCGGGGAAACGCGGACTATGACACGGTCCTGGCTCTGGCCGAGTCCTGTATCCGAAGAGATTCCGATCCGTATCGAAAGGAATTTTTAGAGCTGGTGCAGGAAGCGAAAGGGCTTTACGGAAACTCTCAAAGATGATGCGGGAAATGTCCTATGGATTGAAAGCACACATGAGCGGCACTCCGGATCAGAGTGCCGCATCAGACCTGTTGCTAAATCATACTTTCCATTTTTCATGCTATGAAAAATCCCTGGTAATATTCTTAAGCCACTTATAACTCTTATAATGCCTGTAGATAAACGGCATCTTCACAAATTCATCCAGACAGATCAGAAAATAAACCGTCAGCGGAGGCAGCCGCAGCACAAAGGCGCTGAAAAATCCTAAGGGCACGGAGAACAGCCACATATCGATCACATCGCAGACAAAGCCCCACCTGGAATCCCCGCCGGAGCGGAAGATTCCGCAGATCACCGTGGTATTCATCGCCTGTCCCAGAACATAGTACATATTGATAAAGAGCATCCCGCTCAGATACCGCCTTGCCGTAACCGTCAGATCCGCCATATTCATAAACACCGGCCGCAGCGCGAAGATCAGGATCCCCCCGATGATCCCGCTTAAAAAGGTGATCTTGCAGAACCGGGACGCGTCCTCCTTCACACTCTCCATTCGCCCCTCGCCGATGGCCTTCCCCAGAAGGATTGCCCCCGCATTGGCAAGGCCAAAACAGATGACGGTCCCCAGATTCCTGGCCACGATAACCACCGCGTTGGCAGCCACCATGTCGCTTCCCAGATGGCCCATGATCACAGAGTACATGGAAAAAGCCAGCCCCCAGGACACCTCATTGCCAAAAGCGGGAAGAGAATACTTGATAAAATCCTGAAACAGAACCTTATTGTGCCTTAACAGCAGTTCCGGCCGAAGCCGCAGCACGCGAAACCGGCAGGTATCCGCCAGGCAGATCAGAAGCTCCACCCCCCTGGCAACCGCAGTAGCCAGAGCCACGCCCATGATCCCCATCCGGGGGAGTCCAAAGAGCCCAAAAATAAACACCCCGTTAAGAACAATGTTCAGCACAAGGGCCGAGGCATTGGTAAACGTGGCAAACACCACCCGCTCAATGGATCGCATGGTACACAGGTACACCTGAGAAACGCTCATAAACAGGTAGGAAACACCCACGATCCGCAGATAAGGCATCCCCGCCTCAACAAGGGCCTGCTCTGACGTAAAGATCCGCATCAACACCTGGGGAAAGAAGCAGGCCAGCACAAAGAAAAGAAAGGAAACCTGTATAGACAGCTTCATCCCGATCCCCATGATCTCCTCTATGGTCCTGGTATCCTTCTTCCCCCAATACTGAGCCGCCAGCATGCCGATGCCGGAAGAAATACCGGTGTACACAAGGTTTAAGATAAACATAATCTGGCTGGCCAAAGAACCGGCGGAAAGAGCCGTCTGGCTTACCCACCCCAGCATGATCACATCCGCGGAGCTGACCGCGGTGGTAATCAGGTTCTGGATCACAATGGGAAATGCCAGACGAAACATATTTTTGTAAAAAGAAGCAGAAGCTTCCGCTTTCGTATTCATACTTTCAATCCCTGCCCTTATCTTTTCTTTTAACAATCATTTCACGTACCTGAGATTTTGTAACCCCGCCGCCCCTCTCCCGGCGAACAAAAAGCAGGATTTGTTTACATACAGAACATCACAAACCGCAGCACATCCATGTAATCATCCGCCTCATACGCCACAGCCTTTGCCCCCGTCTTTACAACCCCGGGATAGAAGGAGGCCCTGTAAGCCTTCTTGTGCTCCCTGTAATGGACCTCCAGAGTAAAATGCTTTGGCAGAGCGATCTTACAGTCCGAATCCGCACCTGCTTTAAGAGATGCCTCCAGCTTTCTCACAGCCCGCTCCATCCCGCCGCGGATCTTCTCCTGGGCCTCCTGGGGGTGCATCCCCACAGCGCCGCCTCCCATCCCCCAGGTGGTAGCCACGGTGGTGATGCCGGGACACAGCTCCCTGGCCATCCCGCACACCATCTCATCCCCGCTCAAAAAGATCACCGGCACCGCCAGATAGGCCGCGTACAGGGCATTGATGGTAAACTCGCTGCAGGCCATGCCGTTTAAAACAGCCCTCTCCACCCCCAGATTCATGGTGTGGGCCAGAGGATTGCCGTCGCTTCCCGCGCAGGTGTGGTAGCCCGTCATGGCCGCCGCCCCGAACGTCCCATCCAGCCCGTCCATCATGCAGGCCGCTCCCCCGGTCCACTCCCGCAAAAGCCGTGCCTGCCTGGGCATGGCCGACGGATCCAGGTTCCGCGCCGAATCATGGGCGTCCTTTACCAGAATCTCCGATACGCCTCCTGCCACAGCCCCCTCGCAGGCCGCCGCCACCTCCTTTGTCATCTGCCCCGCAAAATACCCGTACTGATCCCCGGGAGCAGTCTCCTTCCAGCTGACGATCCCCGCGGTTCCCTCAATATCCGCGCTGATAAATAACTTCATATGATCCCCTCCACATCTCCATTAATCGAAAAAACACCTGGTTCAAAGCCTGCCAGTCCTTTTTTGGCTCTCCCGCCTTCTCCCCTGCCCGCGCCTTCCAGATCTCCAGCTCTTCCTCAATAAACCTCTGGATCCGCGGCAGAGGCGTCTGCACATCCCCCTCCAAAGTCTTCTTCTTTCTCTCCACCAGCTCCCTGACAGCCTGCCGAAGCTCCCCGGGCAGCTCCTCTCTCATCAGCTCCTCAAACACAATCGGAGGCGGGCATCCATGTTCCCAGATATACCGGCATGCCAACAGAGGCCGCAAAGCATAAAAATACTTCTTATACGTCACCGTCTCCCCCAGAAGAAACTGGCTGTACGTACTCTTTGCCACCCCGTAATACTGGTACAGCGCAGGCTTCACTTGAAAATATCCTTCCGCCGCCTCATAAACCTGCCTCCACCAGGGGCTCTCCCAGTACACGACAGGCGAACGGCTCCACTCAAAAACGGTTGTACTGCTTTTGTGAAAATGGATCAGCGCCTTTCGGATATCCCACCCATTGACATCAAAAACCTCATCCAGCTGCCATTCGATCACATCCCGCTTCGGATCCAGCCGAAGATACTCCTCCGGTCTTCTTACATAGATAAACCGGACATCATAGTCGCTGTCCGGGGAAGCAAATCCCCAGGCCCGGCTTCCCGATTCCACGGCGTACAAGATCTTTACACATTCCCTCTCCTCAATCTCCCTTAGCTTCTCCCGGATCGCCCGGGCGATTTTCTCCTGGGCAATCTCCCCACTGGTCATACTTTCCCGGGCGGCCTCCTCTCTGCTCATACTTTCCCGGGCGGCCTCCTCTCTGCTCATACTTTCCCGAGCGTCCTCCTCTCTGGCCATACCTTCCCGAGTGACCTCCTCATCGGCCATCTTAACTCACCGCCTCTCTTTCTGTTCATCCTGTCTCCAACCATGTCATTCACTTCAGTGAATCCTGCTTTTGCCTGACAGCACATGGCTCCTATCGGGCCAGCGACAAGCTTAAGTCAACGATATCGGCCTCCAGCCACATCTTTCCCTCTGATCTCTATCGCCCTGCGGTTCATGCTCTCCACAAATTCTTCCACCTTCTCCATATCCGGCCCGTCCGGAAGAGGACTCTCCTTCGTAGCCCTTTCAAGCCTCGCCTCATAGTCAGCCAGGATATCGTAAAACTCCCCGGAAAAAGTGCCGTCCTCCTTTTGAAATCCGCCGGACCGGATCTTCAAAAGAAGCCCCAGATCCTCCCTTCTGCGGGTGCGGATCTCCCCCTTCTCCAGAATGTCGATCCCCATCATAAACAGCCGGATCAGGTGCATGGCGTGTTTGTTCAAATGGTTATTATCCTTCTTCTTATTCCGCTTCCCGATCTTCTCATAATCCTTGACTACATTGTGCATGCCGGCCCACATATGTTCATAGTCCCGCAGCGGAAGACGGCGGTAGTTGGCGTCCACGAAGATCTCCGTCTCCAGCTGGGGATTCTCCGCCCTGTCAATGTAGAGCCGGATGCTTCCCTTCTCAAAGGACTCATACCGCCTGGCAAAATCCGCCAGAGCATTGCGCACTGAGTTTAAGATGTGCTGTTCCCTCTCCGTCTGGGGCATAGAATCCCTGGCAATGGCATTCTGCAGGCGACGAAGCTGCGCCCCCGCGTACCCGCCAAAAGATTTGGCCGCCCGCTTTGACAAAAACAGCTTCCGGTGATCCAAAAGCTCCTGCCCCAGTTTAGAGACCATCAGATAATCCTCTCCATCCAGCCCCAGGATCTCGCAGGTGTTGGGATTGCACTCCAAAAGAAGGCGGACCATCTTGTTAAACGAGTAGATGACCGTATCTGTCCCCCTGTCCTCATACTGCTCAAACTCCGTCAGGCCTAAAAGATCCGAGGGCGTATTTAAAGTAATGCCCCGAATATCAATATCGCTGTTTTCATTGTTGGTGCCGTAGGCATAGCTTCCTCCCGGCCCCAGGATCATGATCCGCTCTCCAAGGCGGGGGTGATCCCGCAAAAAATCGTAGTCCTTTGATCGGATCAGAGCGTGAAGATCCATGACCGTTCATCTCCTTTCTCATAGGGATGTCTTACTTTTAGTTCCTTGTATTCGCTAGAGCGTGTTTGAAAATTGCTTTCTGACAGATGTGCGTCACAATTTGTGGGGGATTTGATCCAAAACCATACGCGCGAATCCGTGGCAGAACCGTTCCGGCTCTGATCCTGACGGGCGGTTTCCGGTATCAAAATAGCTGAATGTGTTCAGGGTGATCCGGTTCATATAAGCATTCACCTCTTTTGTATTGCCCTGCAACAGCGCCCTGATAAATCCATGATATTCCTTCACCGGCCGCCCAAACTATCCCCGTATCATCTTTTCAAATGTAATGCGGACTTCCTTATTTAGTTAAGCTCAGTTCATATTCCTCTATCCCGAATTCTTCATTGAACCAAAACTTATCCGTTTTCAAATATCCGCTTGCCAAAAACAGGCTCCACACAGCGCTCTCGCTGTACTCCAACTGACTAAAAACAATCTGCTCATCAATGGTCGTACACAGTTTTTGGCCTTTCAAAAAGATCCTCCATGGTCTCTTTTATTTCAGGATATCCTGATTTTCCCACCACTCCCGAATGAATGCTGTCTTGTCCACATAAAAACAGCCGCTCATGATCAGATCGGTAAAATCCTGATGTCCAATACCCACTGTTCTTGCCATGTCTGTCTACGCCCCTTTCTTCCATATAGATTCTTGTCAAAAGACGGCAGCGCCATCTCCCACACAGGGAGCGTCTGCCGTCTTCTTCCGATCAAAATTCCAGTTCCGACGTGTCAATGCTAAAGGTTCTTTCAAAAAAGGATTTGTCTGATAGTAGAATTATAAAGGATTTTTTTAGGAAGCGCAACCCTTTCTTCCCCCTGCTCTGGAGGCGTATTCCACAAGTTCTAACAGTTCAGATGACCCTTGAACTCTTAAGCATCAGGTCAATTAGAAAC
>ERZ779624.193-NODE-193-length-22789-cov-9.250330_pt1 | contig 22789 bp, 27 predicted proteins | sample MGYA00514190_ERZ779624 | MGnify/ENA primary metagenome ERZ779624 (study PRJEB29562, sample SAMEA4376706) | mouse gut metagenome | isolation source: Cecum | study: EMG produced TPA metagenomics assembly of the A DSS colitis mouse model was used to assess the... | reverse complement strand
TGACATTACCACATTGCAGGCGTATCATTGTGGCAATATCCCACTTGTGGTAATACCACACATATTTTACTGGCATATAGAAGGAGGCACAAATCTATGGGTCTGTTTTCCTCGCTTGCTTCCTCTTTCATGGAAGGATGGCGCAGTGGCCAGCAAGCCCAGCACCCGCCCACTCGCTCAACGCAGGTTGTCCCGCGCAACTTCGATTTGATATACCCCGCTCCGTTGCTCCGCTTCGACGAGATTGCCGCCGGTGGACATGACGACCCCAGGGCGCTTGTCTGCGCCCTGTCCTGGCTTGACCCAAAGAGGAAAAGGCCGTTTGCTTGCGGAGAATTAAATGCGCTCGATTTTCTTATCCTCTGCCACTGTGATGTCTCCTTTCGTCTTAGCAGAACAGGCCCGCCCAGGCAGGATGTCCGGGGCGGGCTTGTTTGTCGTTTCCCCGTCTCCGTCAAACCGCAAACCAGCGTAGCGTTTGCGGTTTGAAGAGACGGAGTAGCGTAATGAATGAGCCTTGCCGCTTACGGCAAGGCGAATGATATGTAGCTTGCGACGGCTCAGTTCAGGTCATATTGCGCACGTCGGCCAGCATATCGACGCCGTTGACGTTGTAGACCTGGTTCAGCTTGTCGATTTCCATGACCACAACGCCGTCCACCTCGACCAAGAGATAGGTCAGCTCCAGGGTGATGGTGGCCTCCATGCTCTCAGCCTTCTCGATTTTGCCCGGCTTGAACTTCTTGACCCGGCCCATCTCCACGATGCGCAGGCTCTTGAAAGCGTAGCCGCCGCCGGTGGACTTGTCGTACACCTGCTGGGCCGCGCGGAAGGTCAGGTTGATGGCGTTCAGGGGGTTCAGCATATCCACCGCCGAGCTGTACAGGGTGTTGAACTGGATTTCCTGCTCCATGCTCTCGAACTGGCCCAGGGTAGGGCTGTCCACCTCGCCGTTGACGCCCATGCCGGACACGGTGCTGGTCTGCATATTGACCTCCGGCAGCGTGTGAGAGGATGCGACGCCAATCATTTTCACGCCGTCCAGGTACACGTTGTATTCGTTGATTTTCTCCGGGATGTAGTTGTCGCTAATCATGTTTTGGCACCTCTCTTAGCCGAACAGCTTGCTCAAAGCGTCCGGGTCAAATTCCAGGATATTTTCAATATCCTCCGCCGGGACATACGGCGTCAAATACTGATGGAAGGTGATTTTCCCGTTCAGCAGGTCGGTCGTCGGGTTCTCGTCCTCGTTGAACGTGATTTCATACCGGGCGCAGATGTCCCGCGCCACAAAGCTGTGTCCGCGCACGTTCTCGCTGTCCACAATGGCCTCGATAAGCCGGGGGTTGGCCGGGTCGTCCACCTTCTGGAAGTAGGTCAAAATGAAGGTGTTGCCCGTCCAGCAGAAGAACCGGCGCACGGAGAACCAGCGGTCCTTCGGGTCGGAGTTCCCCGGATAGCAGGCGGTGTTGTTGCCCCACAGGCGGAAGCCGTTCATGTTCAGGAAGGTCGCCACGCCAAAGCCGTTGACGGTGTTGGCCTGGGTCTGGTCCAGCATGATTTCCGTGCCGTCGGCAAGGCAGATAGCGCCGATGGAGAGGGTCTTGTTGCTGGGGCTGACGTTGGGGATGTCGCCATTCACCGCGTCGGTGTAGGCCGTCAGGGAAGCGGCCAGGGCGGACCCGCTGTATACCACGTCGCCCAGCTTGCCGTAGCCCCACACGGCGTAGGCGTTGGGGTCGGTCACGGCCTGCTTCTCCTTCTGCTCCTTCACATCGGTGTACTTGGTCGCGCCCTCCGCCGTGCTGTCAATGTCGATAACGGTAACAGCCTTGAACACTCCGTTGATGTCCTTGGTCTTGGCTTGCAGCGCTGCCGACACATTGGGGTTTGCGCTGAACCGGGGGGCCAGCAGGATACCGGGGGTCATAGCCAGCTTGGGGTAAATCTGCCGAATAACCTCCAGACCGGTTTCCTTCCCTGTGTTCACATCCACGCCGCCGATGATGTCGTTTGGCGTCACCAGGGAGGGGTCCAGCCGCTTCCCGCTCACTTTCAGCGTGTCCATTGCGCTTCCGATAAGCGCAATGGACAGCGTGCCGTCCTCGTTGAAGAGGGTGGTGTAGTCCTCGTCCTTTTTCAGCTCGGTTTCGCCGTCCAGCACTTGTATGCCATAGCCTTTTGTCCTCCTATTGTGATGAAAGATTTTCCCCGCCCTGTTTAGGGGCGGGGAATGGTATTTACAGCTCGTCCTTCACTTTCTTGTAGATGATGGACTCCGCCGTGCCGCGCGTCTCCAGGCGCTTCCTGACGATGGCAAACCTCGACGCGGGAACGATAAGGCCCCGCACCGCCGGATGCTCCTTGATAAACTCCTTCAGGGGGTCAGGGATGCCGCCCTGGTAGGTGGTGTACTGCCGCGCCACACCGCGCACGCTCGGCCCGCAGTACACGCACGGATTGGGGATGTCCGCGAACTCGTCCCGCTCCTGCTCCTGGCCGGTCTGCTCCCGGGCGGTCTGCTCCGCCGTGGTCTGTTTCTTTTTCCTCGGTGCCATTTCACAACATTCCTTTCAATTCACTGTCTTGCGTGAGGGCCGGGGCCGTGCAGGTGAGAACGCACGCCGCAAAGTAATAGGGCGGCGACGTGTCCTGCTGGATGGCCCACGCAATGGGTTTGAGGATGGTAAACGCGCCCCCGAAATAGGGGCGCGTGCATACGCGCTGTATGATGTCCTCTTTGATGTTCGCCACGTCCCGGAACCCCTCATGCTTGGTCCCGGTGTCGTAGGCGCAGATGGTCAAGCTGAACTCCACCAACTGCGGGCTGTTGCCGTCCGGTATCTCGCCGCCGGTCATGGCGACTTTGATGTACGGAGCCACCGAAATGTCGGTGTCCACATCCTCGTCGTTGTCCTCCGGGATGTCGATGTCCTGCCGAATGATTGTCAGGGGCTTCCGCCCCTCCTGGCCCATGAACTTCCTGCCCTCGAACAGCTCTTCCAGCATTTCCTTCAAGGCGTCCTGGCATAGCTGCGGGGTCCTTCCGATTCCGGCGCGCTCCACTTCTTTTGCGTAGTTTTTCATGGCCTCACCCCGTTATCTGTATCGCGCCAGTATCCAGTCAACCCGGTCCTGGATGCGGGCCATAAGGTACAGCTCCACGTCGTCCCGCACCTCCGGCCACACCTGCGCGTGCATGGCGGTGGCACTTGGCGCGCCCATCGTTTGCAGCTTTTCAACCTTGCCGTCTCCGTTCTGCCAGCGCGGCGCGCCGCTCTTCTCCGTCCTTGTCCGCCCGGAGCTTGACCCGATGATGCGCTGTACCATGCCGATGTGCCCGCTCTTAAACTCCATCAAAAAGCCCTTGCTCAAATTTCCTTTTCCGGGCAGAGGCTTTAGAGAAGAGCTTGCCAGCACGCGGGCCTTGTAGAAGCTGGGGGAGTGGTGGAAAACGTCTCCGCCGGTATATGCCTGGGTCGGGTCGTTTTCAAAATAGCCCAGGTCGTTCCGCATTTTGGAGATAAACAGCTTCGCCGCCAGGTTGGTGTTGGTGGCTTTCCCGGTCTGCTTCAAGTCCTTCAAGTGGCGCGCCCCGGCGGCGTTCACAACGTACCGGGCCTTTGCCGCCGCTATCATCAGCTTGCGGGCCTGTCTGGCCGTCTGGTTGACCGCCGCCTTCACCGCCGCCGGGGACTTGCCTTGCAGATTCCCCAGCGCCCGCGCAACGGTGTCCAGGTCGTCTATCTCGATGGTGACGTTCCGGCCCTCCAGTAGTAGACCGCAAACCGCTTTCCGCCGTGGATGGATTGGACCAGCTTCTCATATTCCAGAAACTCGCTGCCGTTGTCGGTGGTGATGCTCCGAAACCGCTCCTTGAAATCCGGCGTGTTCCGCTCCAAATGGTCAAATACCTTCCGCACCGACGCCGCCCGTTTATCCGGCAGCTTGAAGGCCAGCGGCTCCCGCGTCTTCCGCTCCACCATGGTCAGCAGCACCGGCCTGCTCCCCTCTCTGCCCACGATGAGGTCCATCTCCCAGTGTCCGCGCTCTGTGCGCTGGCTGACAGCCTCCGGCCTGGCCGCGATGCTGGGCAGGGCCGGGTGGACCACCCGGCGCTCCGCATGTTTTCCGGACTTCTTTTTTTGCCCCTTGTTCCATAGGTCCTTGTCCGTCAGACGGTAAAATACCCGCTTGGTGATGTAGGAGTAGCGCAGCTCATCCCACCAGGGACAGGTGTGGACATACTGGCCCCGTTTGATCTCGTTGTAGATGGTCTGGCGGCAGAAACCCAGCTGCCGGGCAATCTGGGAAACGGGTATTTTCGCTTTCAGCAGCGCTTCCAGCTGCTGCCGCTCGTCTCTGGTTATGTAGTGCTGTTTTTTCATCATGCGTACCCCCGAATTTTTATCGAATCGAATACGTGATCTTAAACAGAGTTCCACCCACGGTCTGACCGTGGGTGGTATTATTGTAACACAGCTTTCAGCCGCTGCGCCTTTGATCTGCTTCGGCTGCCGGGCGGGATGGTGTTACACATCCCATTTCTTTTCGGCCCGGTCCACGGCTGCCGCCAGCGCTTCCGCTCTGGGCAGCAGCTCCCGCAAAGTCTCGCTCAGCTCCCGCGCCTGGGCGGACATGCGCCGCAGTTGTTCCCGCTTCTCCTGGATGCGCGCCTCCAGCTGTTCCAGCTCCCGCTCTCTGGCGGGCAGCTCCCACACGCACCGGGTGACCAGGTTCTCAAATTTCTGGGTAAAGTTGCTTCCTTGCTGCCGCTCAATGAGTTCTGCCAGCTCGTCCGAAAACCGGATGCTGCGGATGTTGTTCTTGGTAGCCATCAGATTATCTCCGTTAGATCCTTGATCGTGCTGTTAAGTTCAGCAAGTGCGTTCTTGATTGAAATTTCTTCGTGGGTGCTCATATCCCCTCCTGCATCCCCAAAAGTTGCGTTGAGCCTGTTTTTCAGGTCAGTCAGCTGAAGCAGCAGCTCCCGTACCTGACTTCGGTGCGCCCGGTTCATCTCCTTTGGTCCTCCTTAGTTATTCTTCTTCCCATAAAGTGCAGCCGTCTTCTGGCTCCATCTTTTTGAGATATTCAGCGTCGGGGTTGTGACAGATGCCATTTTCGTACCAAGAGCAGTTGCAGCAGTCTCCTATCATGTTCTCGTCCTCCTAAAATAAAAAGTGTCGGTCTGCCGAAGTCGGCTCCGGCGGCTTCGGTTGACCGCCCCGCGCACGGCCACTATCCGGGGTCAAGGGTGAGCGCAGCGAAAGCAAAAAAATTTTCCCAGGTCCGTACCAGACCTGGGAAAAGAAGAATAAGGAAAAATTTTTTGCGGCCCTTGACGCCGGTTTGTTGCCGTGCCACGTCCCGGCCCCGCCGGGACTCCGCTGTCCTGCCGCACTCCAACGCCTACCCTGCCTCCCCCAGCCGTTCCTCCTTCACTTTTTCGTCATCTTTTGAAATATGATATATTTATCTCTTTGTCCATTTTCTTCTTGACATTTTGCTTTCATTAGTCCCACAATTAGCGGAAAAATGCCCTGGCAGTTGCATTTCGCGCCACAGCGCCCCCGGAGCGCTTGAACGGTGTGGCGGACAGTACACTGGAACTTGTGGACGTACTGATATGCTCCCTAAGGAAGCACTGATTAAATCCCCCTCAGTTAGGAAAGTGCAGTAGTTGCGCCTCATCCTCTGGGCTGGGGGAAAAGGCAGTTTTCCCGGCATGGGAGCTGTAAACAATAGCGAAACCTTTTCGGCGGTCTCCCTCTCCGGGGGGAAAGATATGTTTTCAGGCCAACCTGAGGGGCAGCCAGCTGGATGCCCACGCGGATGAGACTTGGCCTATTGCGACCCAGGGGCTGGGTGCCTTCGATGCCGGGAACGCCGCCATTCTGGATGCCTCCACAGGTCATCTTCTTCCCCTATCATAATCCGCAAAAAGGCCCCGGAGCTTTTGCTCCGGGACCTCTCTTTCACGAATCGATGCTTTGCCCTTACAGCAGGCTCTTCTCGTCGTTCTTGCTGAACAGGTGCATGACGTTGCCGCCAAAGGTGACATTGATCTTGGCGCCGTAGCTCAGGTTCTTCTGCTCACCGGTGAGGTCGATGGTGGGCAGGATGATGATGGCGTCCTTGCCGGCCACGTTCACGTGCATGTGGATGGTCGCGCCCATGAGCTCGGTGACGTCCACGGTGGCGGACAGAGCGTGGGGGGCGTTGGCGTCGCACAGGGTGATGTGGTCGGGACGGATGCCCAGGGTGATGTCCTGGGGCGCGGCGTTCTTGGCCTTGAGGATCTCCTGCTTGTCGGCGGGCAGCTCCATACGGGCGCCGGCCACGGTGACATAGTAGCCGCTGCCGTCCTTATCCAGCTTGGCATCGAAGAAGTTCATCTGGGGGGTGCCGATGAAGCCGGCCACGAACAGGTTGGCGGGATGATCGAAGACCTGCTGGGGGGTGCCGATCTGCTGGATGAAGCCGTCCTTCATGATGACGATCCGGTCGCCCAGGGTCATGGCCTCGGTCTGGTCGTGGGTGACGTAGATGAAGGTGGTGTTGATCTTCTGGCGCAGCTTGATGATCTCGGCGCGCATCTGGTTGCGGAGCTTGGCGTCCAGGTTGGACAGCGGCTCGTCCATCAGCAGCACCTTGGGCTCGCGGACGATGGCGCGGCCGATGGCCACGCGCTGGCGCTGGCCGCCGGACAGGGCCTTGGGCTTGCGGTCCAGGTACTGGGTGATGTCCAGGATCTCAGCGGCCTCCTTGACCTTGCGGTCGATCTCATCCTTGGGGACCTTCTTGAGCTTGAGGGAGAACGCCATGTTCTCGTAGACCGTCATGTGGGGGTACAGGGCGTAGGACTGGAAGACCATGGCGATGTCGCGGTCCTTGGGGGCCACGTCGTTCATGACCTTGCCGTCGATGAGCAGCTGGCCCTCGCTGATCTCCTCCAGACCGGCCACCATGCGCAGGGTGGTGGACTTGCCGCAGCCGGAGGGGCCGACGAGCACGATGAACTCCTGGTCCGCGATGTCCAGGTTGAACTGCTGCACGGCGACGACGCCGCGCTCGGTCACCTGGAGGTTGACCTTCTTCTCGGGAGCGGCCTCGCCCTTCTTGGCCTTCTTTTTCTTCTGGTCGCCGCTGTGGGGGTAGATCTTCATGACGTTCTTCAGGGATACAGTTGCCATTCTTCCAGGCGTTAGCGAATCTGCCTCCGCAGATGCCGCCTCGGAGCGGAGGAGCGCGCCTCCGGCCCATTGCGGCAGGTCTCCACACTGCCGCACCGCACGCCTACGCGGGAAACATCCTTTCTTGTCAGTCTGCCCCGCCATTTTGTGGAGTGGCGAAGCAGCTCATGATTATGTGCCCGGACGCTGCCGCCCGAAGCTACGTATAGGATACCGCCGGCGGGGGAAAAGTCAAGTTCCCGAAAAAATTTCGGCGTTTCCCCCAATCCGGCGGTTCGTTTCTGTACAATATAACAAAACAGGGACCGGCTCTGCCGGTCCCTGCAAAAAGATACGGGACATCAACCTCGCGTGACATATCCCAAATCAACCAACTCATTTATAAAGTCAGAGGTAATTCGCCATCCCGAATTTAACGCGTTCCCATCATTATCATAACCATGAGTGTGGATAGCCCACACATAGTACCCAAATTCTTTGTCATAAACCGGCGCACCACTTGCGCCGCTCTCTGTGTCCAAAAGATAATATATTCTGCTAGAGGTATACTTGTACATGTTTCCCGAATCGCTATATAAAGTTTTTCCGGAATATCCCGTTACAGTTAAGGTCGGAACTTCACGCAATTCTGAATTAGTGGGGGCGTGAATACCATACCACCCTGTAGAATTACCAACAGCAGTGGAGAATACTACATAACCATAGTCATATATGGCTTCATTCCCTACTCCGGTATAATTGGGGTTATGATAAAAAACATTTTTTGTTGAATTTGCTGTCACAGCTGTATGATAGGTGCCATCCTTTTTGTACCCCAAATACGCCGTAATAGACGTTGCATCTTCTCCGCATTCTGTACACACTAGAATGTGACCAGCAGTTAACATACATTTAGAAGATACCATAATTCCTGTCCCTATTACCGAATGTTTACAAGGAAATTTAGTTACTATACGACTTATTGGTAAATAGGGGAATACTGTAGTATCACTAATAATCTTTCTATCATCAGTTCCTATAATACTATAATTGCTACCAAACGGATTATAATATTCAGTTGTCATGCCTTGATCATGCTGTCCATCCAAATTTTCGCCTTCCGTGGCAAATGCAGATGCATTCAGTGTGAGTATAAGAGCCACCGTAAGAATAGCCGCAAACATTTTCTTAAACATTCTTAAACATATTTAGCCCCCCAATCGCTTGATTTTGAATCTAATCAAGAATCTCAACTTTTGACACATTGGTGATGCCTCCCGGGTCGCTCTCCGTGACAGAAGGCCTGCCCGGAATGGTCAGGAACGTGACCTCTATGAAATCATCCGCCTGCAGCCAGTCAGCAGAAACACGTTCTCCACCCCGGAGAATGACAGTATGGTCGGAGACCATAAAGGCATATCGCCCCTGAAACCGCGTATCGCTTCCACGGACAATGATATACGCCCCCCTTGCCTCCTCCACAATCGCCTGAAACGTAACCTGATTCCCGGCACAATCAAAATGCCGCCAGAAGCAAAAAATTAAAACAAGCACTCCCGCCGCCGTTGCGAGAGCCGCTAAAAGGACGCAACGCTTTTTCTTACACATCTCTGCCTTTCCGCCAGTCCGCCCGCCATTTTGTGGAGTGGCGAAGCAGCTCATGATTATGTGCCCGGACGCTGCCGCCCGAAGCTACGTATAGGATACCGCCGGCGGGGGAAAAGTCAAGTTCCCGAAAAAATTTCGGCGTTTCCCCCAATCCGGCGGTTCGTTTCTGTATATTTTGCCAGCCCCGCTACTGGATACTCTGGGCCTTGACCCGCAGGCGGTTCAGGGCGCGGGCCAGGGTTGCCTGGGCCAGCTGGTACTCCTGGCGGCTCTTCCTCTGGAGCAGGGCCTCCCGTGCCTCGTCGGCCTCCCGCCGGGCGCGGGCGGCATCGATCTCCTCGGGCCGCTCGGCGGAGTCCACCAGCACCAGCACCTCGTTGGCCTCCACCTTCACCATGCCGGGGGAGACCGCCGCCAGCTGCACCGGCTGGCCGGGGACCCGGTAGCGCAGGGTGCCCGGCTGCACGGCGGCGATCATGCTGCTGTGGTGGGCCAGGATGCCCTGTTCGCCGTCGCTGGTGGGGATGGTCAGGCTCTCGCAGGGCCCCTCATAGAAGGTCCTGTCCGCCGCCAGAATGTGGACCACAAAAGCCTCCACTTACGCCCCGCCTCCTTCCAGCCGCCGGGCCTTCTCCACCACGTCCCGCCAGGTGCCCACGTTGTAGAAGGCCGCCTCCGGGTATTGGTCCAGCTCCCCGTCCACGATGGCGGCGAAGCTCTCCAGGGTGTCTCGCAGGGGCACGTACACGCCGGGGATGCCGGTGAACTTCTCCGCCACGTGGGTGGGCTGGGACAGAAAGCGCTGGAGCCGTCTCGCCCGGGCCACCGTCGCCCGGTCCTCCTCGCTGAGCTCCTCCATACCCAGGATGGCGATGATGTCCTGGAGCTCCCGGTATTTCTCCAGAATCTCCTGTACCCGACGGGCGGTGCGGTAGTGGGCCTCCCCCACGATGTCGGCCTCTAGAATCCGGGAGGAGGACTCCAGGGGGTCCACCGCCGGATAGATGCCCTGCTCGGAGATCTTCCGGCTCAAAACCGTGGTGGCGTCCAGGTGGGCGAAGGTGGTGGCGGTGGCCGGGTCCGTCAGGTCGTCCGCCGGCACGTACACCGCCTGCACCGAGGTCACCGAGCCGTCCCTGGTGGAGGTGATGCGCTCCTGGAGCTCCCCCATCTCCCCGGCCAGGGTGGGCTGGTAGCCCACGGCGCTGGGCATCCGGCCCAGCAGGGTGGACACCTCGCTGCCCGCCTGGACGAAGCGGAAGATGTTGTCGATAAACAGCAGCACATCCTTGTGCTCCTTGTCCCGGAAGTGCTCCGCCATGGTCAGCCCCGACAGGGCCACCCGCATCCGCACGCCGGGGGACTCGTTCATCTGGCCGAACACCAGGGCGGTCTTGTCGGACACGCCGCTCTCCCGCATCTCCCGCCACAGGTCGTTGCCCTCCCGGCTGCGCTCGCCCACGCCGGTGAAGATGGAGTAGCCGCCGTGCTCCATGGCCACGTTGTGGATGAGCTCCTGGATGAGCACCGTCTTGCCCACGCCGGCCCCGCCAAACAGGCCGATCTTCCCCCCTCTGGGGTAGGGCTCCAGCAGGTCGATGACCTTAATGCCCGTCTCCAGCACCTCCACCGCCGGGCTCTGCTCCTCGAAGGAGGGGGGCCGGCGGTAGATGCTGCGCACCGGCGTGTCCTCCGGCAGGGGGCCGCCCCCGTCGATGGGCTGGCCCAGCACGTTGAACATGCGCCCCAGGGTGGCCCGGCCCACGGGCACCTGGATGGTGTGGCCGGGGATGTCCACGGCCAGGCCCCTGGCCAGCCCCTCGCTGGGGGAGAGCATGATGCAGCGCACCGTGCTCCGGCCGATGTGCTGGGCCGTCTCCATCACCCGCACCTCCCCGTCCTTCTCCACCGTCAGCTCCTCCCGGAGCCGGGGGAGGGGGCCGCTCTGTATCTCCACGTCCACGACAGGACCGGAAATCTGTACAATAATGCCTCTTTCCATCGCCCTCACCTATCCTTCCTGTGCTTCTGGCGCTGGGCCGCCGCCCCGGCGGAGATCTCCGTGATCTCCTGGGTAATGCCCGACTGGCGGACCCGGTTGTACTGCAGGGACAGCTCCCCCAGCAGTCCCTCCGCGTTCTGGTTGGCGCTGTCCATGGCCGTCATCCTGGCGTTCTGCTCGCAGCAGAAGCTGTCGATGAGGGCGCTGTAGATAAAGCCGGAGACGTAGCTGGCCATCATGCTGTCCAGCACCGCCGTGACGCTGGGGAGAAACTCGAAGGGCTCCGTCACCGCCCGCTCCCCGTCGGGGGGCGCGAAGTAGGTGCGGTGAAAGGGGAGCAGCCGGGTGGAGCGGGCCTGAAAGGACATGGCGCTGGCCATGTCGGTATAGACCACGAAGATCTGCTTGAGCTCTCCCCGGTCATAGCCGTCCAGCAGCAGGGCGCTGATCTCCCTGGCCCGTGCCATGGTGGGATTCTGGGCGGTGTAGAGGAAGCTGTGCTCGATTGGAATCTGCCGCTGGGCGAAGTAGCGCCGGCCGTACTCCCCCACCACGAAGAGCTTGGTGTCCGGATGCTGCTCCAGCAGCGCCAGGGCCCGGCGGATGGCGTTCTGGTTGTAGGCTCCCGCAAGTCCCTTGTCCGCGGTGATCACCAGGCAGCCGTAGGTCCCCTCCAGGGGGGTGTCGTCCCCGGTGGGGAAGAAGTAGCGGCTGTCCACGTCGTTGGCGGTGCGGAAGATGCGCTTGATCTCCCCCCGCAGGGCCTCGAAGTAAGGGCGGGTGTTGTCCAGCTCCTGCCGGGCCCGGCGCAGCTTGGTGGAGGCGATGAGGTACATGGCGTTGGTGATTTTCCTGGTCTCCTGCACGCTCTCCATGTGCGCTTTGATCTCCTTCGTCCCCGCCATGTCAGCCACCCCGCCTTTCGGGGGTCTGGAACTCCGCCAGGAAGGCCCGGGACAGGTCCAGCAGCTCCTCCCGATCCTCCCCGGAGAGGAGCCCCGTCTGGTCGATGCGCCGGCACAGGTCCGGTGCCTGGTCCTCCAGCCAGGACAGCAGGCCCGCCCGGAAGTCCTCCAGCCGCTCCAGGGGCAGCCCCTGCATCACCCGGCCCAGGGCCGCCGTCAGCAGGGCCACCTGCCGGTGCTGGGAGAGGGGGGCGTACTGGCCCTGGCGCAGAAGGCGCATGAGCCCCTGGCCGTAGGCCAGCTGGCGCTTGGTGGCCTCGTCTAGGTCGCTGGAGAACTGGGTGAACACCTCCATCTCCCGGTACTGGGCCAGCTCCAGGCGGATGGCCCCTGCGGCGCTCTTCATGGCCTTGGTCTGGGCATCGCCCCCCACACGGGAGACGGACAGGCCCACGTTCACCGCCGGCCGCTGTCCGGCGAAAAACAGGTCGCTCTCCAGGAAGATCTGGCCGTCGGTGATGGAGATGATGTTGGTGGGGATATAGGCGGACACGTCGCCGGCCTGGGTTTCCACGATGGGCAGGGCGGTCATGCTGCCGCCCCCCAGCTCGTCGGAGAGGTGAGCCGCCCGCTCCAGCAGCCGGGAGTGGAGGTAGAACACGTCGCCGGGGTAGGCCTCCCGGCCCGGAGAGCGCTCCAGCAGCAGGCTCAGGGCCCGGTAAGCGATGGCGTGCTTGCTCAGATCGTCGTAGACGATCAGCACGTCCCGGCCCTGGTACATGAAGTACTCCCCCAGGGCGCACCCGGCGTAGGGAGCGATATACTGCAGGGCGGCGGAGACCCCGGCGGTGGCGCTGACGATCACTGTGTAGTCCATGGCCCCCCGGCGGGCGAGGTTCTCCGCGATCTGGGCCACGGAGCTGGTCTTCTGCCCGATGGCCACGTAGATGCACACCACGTCCTTCCCCTTCTGGTTGAGGATGGCGTCCAGGGCGATGGCGGTCTTGCCGGTCTGCCGGTCGCCGATGATCAGCTCCCGCTGCCCCCGCCCGATGGGGAACATGGAGTCGATGGCCAGCAGGCCGGTCTCCATGGGGGTGTTCACCGGCTGGCGGTCCAGAATACCGGGGGCCGGGGTCTCGATGGGGCGGTAGCCCTCGGCCTGAATGGGGCCCTTTCCGTCCATGGGCGCCCCCAGCGCGTCCACCACCCGGCCCAGAAAGGCGCCGCCCACGGGCATGCCGGCGGTCTTCAGGGTCCGGCGGACCATGCCGCCGGCGCTGACCTCCTCGCCGGCGCCGAAGAGGATGCAGCTCAGGCTGTTGGCGCGCAGGTCCTGGACCATGCCCTTCACCCCGGAGGGGAAGAGGAGAATCTCCCCGTACTGGGCGTGGGCCAGACCGCCCACGGAGGCGATCTCCCCGTCCACCGTCAGCACCTCGCCGATCTCCTCCGGGGACACCGACAGCTCCCACTCCTCCACGGCCTGGCGCATCAGGGGCAGGATGTCGTCCTGCCCCGGCTGGAGCTGGCGCAGGTAGTCCTGGAACTGGCGCAGGCGGCCGTCCAGAGTCCAGTCGTACACATCGGACCCCGCCTGGAGCCGGAAGCCGCTGCGCAGGGCGTCGTCCTGCTCCCAGTGGAGGGGCACCTTGCGCTGGTAGGTGCGGGCGAGGAAGTCGGAAAAGCGCTGGAGCTGCTGGACGGTGGGCTCCTTGGCGCTGCGCAGCACCGCCGTCATGCGTCCTCTAGCGGTCCTCATGCGCCCCGCCCTCCTCCGCCAGATTCAAAAATTGGTCAAAGGGGTCCGTCCCCGGCTGGGCGGCCAGCTTCCTGGCGGCGGCCGCCGCCAGCTGGCGCAGCTCCCGCTGGGACTCCCGGAGCACACGCTCCCGGCGCTGCTCCGCCTCGGTGCGGGCCTTGGCCACAATCTGCCGGGCCTGCTCCTGGGCCTGGGCCAGCTGGGCGTCGGCGGCCTGCTGGGCGGCCTGCTGGGCTTTGCTCCGGGCCTCGTGGATCTCCGCCTCCGCGCCGTCCAGCTTGGCCTGGCAGGCCGCCTTGATCTGCTCGGCCTCCTCCAGCTTGCCGGCGGCCTGCCGGTCCAGCTCACGGTAGTGGGCCTCCCGCTTCTCCATAAAGTCCTTGACGGGCTTGTAGAGCAGGAAGTACAGCCCCCCGATGAGAATGGCCAGGTTCATCCAGTGCAGCAGAATCTGCTGCCAGTCGATATTCAACGGCATTGTCTCCACCTGCCTTACAGCACAAAGATAATGAGGATGACCACCAGCAGAGCGTAGATGATGGCGGTCTCAATAAAGACCAGGCCCAGCATGAGGGTGGTACGCACCTTGCCCTCCGCCTCGGGCTGGCGGGCGATGCTCTCCGCCGACTTGGCGGTGGCCATGCCCATGCCCACCGCGCCGCCGGCGGCGGCCACGCCCACGGCAATGCCCGCCGCGATGGCCTTCAGGCCGATGGTGTTCTCCTCTGCGGCCTCCTCCTGGGCCGCCGGCTCCATCTGGTCCTCCGCCGCCGCATAGGCGGGCGCCGCCATGGCGGCCGCCAGCAGCAGCATCAGGGCCAGGACACAGATTCTTCTCATCCGAAACAGCTTTTTCATCACAAACAAGCCTCCATTTTTAAATATGTGTGGGGTCGGGCGCATCAGGCGCTCCGGGCCGTGCTCTTCCGCTCCCTGCGGGCGGGCTCGGACACCTCGCCGTAGTAGAGGGCCGTGAGCATGGTTAGAACATAGGTCTGGATCAACGCGTGGAGCAGGGTGAACAGCACCCCCACCACCACCGGCAGGACAAAGCTGAGGCCGACAAAATAGTACACCAGCTCCGTCACCAGAAGCCCGCTGAGCAGCGCCCCGAACAGGCGGAAGCTCATGGAGATGGGCAGGGAGAACTCCTTGAGGGTCTTGCCGATTCCTCCCGCGCCGTTGCCCGCGATCCCCCCGGACAGGATGACCAGATAGGACAGGCACCCCAGGGCGATGGCGGCGTTGACGTCGGAGAGGGGGGCGGGCAGGGTGATGGGGCGGCCCGCCGTTGTGACGGCCTGGAGACCCAGCAGCTCAAAGAGGGTCCCCACGAAGATATAGGCCCCGGCGGAGAAGATATAGAGGCCCAGAAATCCGTTGCGGTGGGGGCTGCTGGTTTTGGCCATGCGGTCAAACAGGCCCACCGCCTCCTCCAGCAGCAGCTGGAGCCGCCCCGGCACGTACTGAAAGCGGGGGATCACCAGCACCCGGATACAGGCCGCCGCCGCCAGCAGCGCACCCGTGACCGTCAGAGCGGAGATCATGCCGGGGTTGACCTCCTTCAGCCCCAGAAGGCTGATCCGGTTGGCGCCGTGGAGCACCGCGTCCCGCATGGCCTCCTGTACGCTCTCCGCCCGGCCGGGGGAGCCCGTCAGCACCGCGCCGGCCAGCAGCAGCACAGCCGCTCCCAGCCACAGCGCCAGCACCTTCTTGCGATGGTTCATCAAGCATTCCTTCCTTCCGTTGTTCGCTTGGCTTGTCCGCGCCCGGCAGATTTTGGGCGCGCTTACAGCTTATAGATTATACCACCGCTGTCAAGAGGGTGTCCAGAGAGAGGGGCGGTAAAAATTGCGTAAAGTTGATGGGCGGGAGATCTCGCCGGTCATATGCAGTATATGGTTGTCAAGGTGCGCTCTGTGCGGTCTTCTTGACCCCGCCGCACGCGGCCCGGTACCTGGGCCTGGTCGCACTTACTTTCGGACTTGGCTACCGCGGTGGTGGTGCTCCCTACAATAGGGGGGCAAACAGAAGGGGAGGCTGCACGCCGGCGTGCAACCTCCCGCAAAATATTTTTGGATCAGTGAACGACTTCGTAGCGAAGGCGCAAATAGGAGTTCTCCAAAACCGCACATTCCCGCAGCTTCAGAACGCCCAATTTCGACAATTCGCTCTGCGACACCAGGGATGCGCCGTCAATTAAGGTGGACGTGTCCCTGCCGCCAATCAAAACCGGCGCAACGACAATGTCGGCATAATCAAAGAGCTTTTCGCGAAGGAAGAGACCGTTCAGCGTCCCGCCGGTCTGTATCGTGATCCTCTCGCAGCCATGGGCTGATTTGAGCTCTGCAAGGGCGGCGTTCAGCGACAGCTCCTTTTGATAGATGATATGGAGGTTGTCCGCCTCTATGGAAAACGCCGGATGTCCGGCATTGGACGTAATCAACACAAACTTTTGGGATAGGGCACAGAAATACCGTATGCCGCGTTCGTTTAAATGGCTGTTGTCGATGATGACATAGGACAGGGGCGTTTTGCGGGGCGCCTCCTTTGCGTTGGCGCCGATTTTGGCCTGGACCCGGCCGGAATTGAGGGTCCATAGATCGGTCGTCTGCTCTAGTTCATAGTACTGGTGCAGGCCCTCTCTGACCCCCGGGATCTGGGGAAAATCCCTGTCCACATCCAAATCGTCCGCTGCGCCTGTGCTGATCTTTCCGTCAACCGACATCAGCATGAACAAGGTGGTAATGGGTCTGTTCATATGTATGCCTCCCTCAGCCGCCGATGTGGTGGGCGATGCGCTGCATAATCATGTCCAGGGCCACCAGATTATGGCCGCCCTCCAGGACGATGATGTCCGCAAAGCGCTTGGAGGGCTCAATGAACTGCTCGTGCATGGGCTTGACCGTGGTCAGATACTGCTCTACCACCGACTCAATGCTCCGGCCACGCTCCTGCACGTCCCGGAGAATCCGGCGGAGGATGCGCACGTCCGCGTCGGTGTCCACAAAGATCTTGATGTCCATCAGGTCCCGCAGCTCCGGGTTCTGGAAGATCAGCAGGCCTTCCACGATGATGACCTTGGCGGGGCGGATCTCCACCGTCTCCGCAGTCCGGTTGTGCTCGGTGTAGGAGTACACCGGGCACTGGATGGCCACGCCGGCCCGCAGGGCCTGGAGGTGGCGGACCATCAGGTCCGTCTCAAAGGCGTCGGGGTGGTCGTAGTTCTGACGGCAGCGGACCTCGAAGGGCACCCCCGTCTGATCCCTGTAGTAGTTGTCGTGGTAGATGACCCCCACCGCGTCGCCGAACCGCTTTTTGATGTGCTCGGTCAGGGTGGTTTTGCCGCTGCCGGTGCCGCCGGCGATGCCGATAAAAATGGTGTCCGTCATGGCCGTCTCCTCCTCTCCGCCGCGCCCTACAGCGCGAAGTTCCCGTCAATGAAGATGTCCGCCTCGCGGCCGTCCCTGGTCCGGCCGGTGATGCGCAGGTCGGCGGTGCCCACCATAAAGTCCACGTGGGTGATGGAGTCGTTGAGCCCCCGCCGGGCCAGCTCCTCCTTGCTCATGTTCTCGCCGCCTTTGACGCACTCCGGGTAGGCCTCTCCGAATGCCAGGTGGCAGGAGGCGTTCTCGTCGAAGAGGGTGTTGTAGTAAAGCAGCTTCTGCCGGCTGATGGGACTGTCGTAGGGCACCAGGGCCACCTCCCCGAACCGGGCCGCGCCCTCGTCCAGGCTGATGGCCGCCCGCAGGGTCTCCTCCCCCTCCTGGGCATTGGCCTCCACAATCTTTCCCTCTTTGACCACAAAGCGGAACTTGTCGATGATGTTCCCGTCGTGGACCAGGGGCAGGGAGGCGTACACCACGCCGTCCACCCCGTCCCGCAGGGGGGCGGTGAAAATCTCCTCGGTGGGCATGTTGGCGATAAAGGGCACGCCGGACTTTGCCACGCCGCTGCCGCCGCACCACAGGTGCTCCTCCGGCAGGCGGATGGTCAGGTCGGTGCCCAGGGCGTTGGTGTAATGCAGGCTCTCCAGCCCCAGGGCGTTGAGCTTGTCTATGCGGGTCTTCAGGGTGTCCAGGTGCGCCCGCCAGCGCTCCACGGCACCGCCGTCGCCGGTGACGCGCACGGCGGTGAAGATGGCGTCCCACAGCCGGGACACCGCCTCCTCCCCGGAACAGCCGGGGAAGGCCTTCTTCGCCCAGGAGGGGATAGGGACGCTGCCCACGCACCAGGGGAAGCCGTTGGACATCTGCAGGCGGTAGAAGTCCTTGAGGGCGGCGTTGCTGCTCTTCTGGCCGCGGACGATCCGGTCGGAGCTGACGCCCTTGAGGTTCTCCGGGTCGCTGGCGGAGATGGCCAGGTAGGCGGCCCCCTCCCGGGCGTAGCCGTTGAAGAAGGCGCTCTGCCACTCCGGGACGGCGTCGAAGACCTCGTCGGCGGCGTGGAGGTACTTCTCCCGCGTCAGCTCGTCGTCCTTCCAGTTCATCACCACCTCCCGGCACCCGGCGGCGTAGGCGGCCCTGGCGCACAGCCGGGCGAACCAGGCGGTCTCCACCGGGGAGGCGATGACCAGGTTCTGTCCCGGCTGGATGTTGACGCCGACCTCCACCAGGAGCCTGGCGTACTCCTCAAACTTGGCTTGCATAGCTTGCTCCTTTCTTCGCCGCCGGCGGCGGCGAGGGGACATATTTCTCATGGGAAGCGCCGGGGTCCGGGACGCGGCAGAAAGGACGCAAAAGTGCCCCGCAGAAGCCGTGTGAGCCCTGTTATAACCTGCACATAACCGGCAGGTGGGTCGCCTGCACCGCCCTTTACTGCTTCCAACTTCCAACCGCGAGAGTGGCAGCCGGGAGGCCTGCAAACCAGACGGTGAACCAGCGTCCCTTATAACAAAATGTGGGTTAAAAAAGACTCATCACGCACCCCGCAGGGCACATACGCTCTATTCTATGCGGGGAGAGGCCTTCGCGCGCCTCATTCCCCCTGGCCGTCCTCCTCGTCGGCGAACAGCAGCTCCATAAACAGGTCGTAGACCTCCGTCAGCTCCTCCTCGCTGTCCAGGGTGGAGAGCAGCTCCTCGCCGTTCTCCCGGATGGACTTGAGGATCACCAGGCCGTCCTCGTCGCTGTCCTCATCCTCCTCCAGCACGGCGGGGAAAAAGGCCATGTAGGTCTGCCCCTTGTGCTCCAGAACGTCCAGCAGCTCCAGCTCAATGTCGTTGCCGTCCTCGTCGGTGACCGTAATAAAGTTGGGGCCGAATTCCTCGCTCATAGCCAGATTTCCTCCTTGCGCGGCGCCGTCCGGAACCCATGTGTCCCGGCTCCTATAGTGTAACCGTTTTTACGCGAAATTGCAAGGGGGTTTCCATATGACATTTCGACGATTTCTGCACTTCGTTTTTGTATTTTATGGATAATTTTGGGGAAATGTGTAAAAGCCAAGAGATTTTTGCGATTTTTTTCGCCTTTTCAAGGTTGACAAGCCGTGATATACTATAAATTGGTATATCTTAGACACGGGATATGCCGACCGCGGCCGGACCGCCGCCCCCTGGGGGCCGCCGGCCGGGAACCCGTCCCCGGAGTTTGCCCGCCGGGGCGGGCGCGACCATCGGAAAAGGAGGTACATGACTACTATGGATCGTGCGCATAACGGCGGCCAGAGCGCCCCGCCTCCCGGCGGCGCGGAGCGCGGCGGGCCCCGCAAGAAAAAGAAGAGGTTCTCCGTCGGCCGCCTCATCGGCGGTATCTTTCTCACCCTGTTCACCCTGTGCGTCATCGGGGTGCTGACGGCGGCCATCTTCTTTAAAATCTTTATGACCTACGTCAACACCACCCTCATCCCCTCCCTGGGGGACGTCTCCGCCCAGGAGATGACCCTGTCCCTGGCGTCCACCATCTACGACAAGAACGGCGCCCCCATCCTCACCCTCTTCGACAACAGCGGGGAGACCGGGGGCAACCGGGAGCTCATCGAGTACAGCGATTTGCCCAAGCACCTGGTAGACGCGCTGGTGGCCATCGAGGACCACCGCTTCTGGGACCACAACGGCGTGGACTGGTACGGCACCGCCCGGGCCACCATATACAGCGTCACCGGCAGCAAGACCCAGGGCGGGTCCACCATCACACAGCAGGTGGTGCGGGCCATCTACGACGACAAGGAGGTCACCGTCAAGCGCAAGCTGCGGGAGATCTTCCGGGCGCTGGAGTTCGACAAGAACACCAGCAAGGAGGACATCATTACGATGTACCTCAACCGGGTCTACTTCGGCAACGGCTGCTACGGCATCCAGACCGCCGCGAAGAGCTACTTCGGCAAGGACGTATCCGAGCTGACATTGGCGGAGAGCGCCGCCATTGTGGGCATCACCAACAACCCCTCCCTCTACGACCCCTTCCGGGACGCCAAGTTCTTACAGGACGACGGCACCTACAAGACCTGCCGGGACTTCAACAAGAGCCGCCAGGAGGACATCCTCAACCGCATGGCCAGCGAGGACGTGGGCTTCATCACCGAGGCGGAGTGCGAGGCCGCCAAGGCGGAGAAGCTCCTCTTCACCGACACCCCCGAGTACAAGGCCAAGTACGGCCTCACCGAGCCGGAGCCCAGTGAGGACGAGGAGGCGGCCGTGGACCTGAGCAAGATCTACACCTGGTTTGAGGACGCCGCCATCGACGAGGCCATCACTCTCATCATGGCCGAGCGGGGCGTGGGCCGGGACGCGGCCTCCCTTCTGCTCTACAACGGCGGTTACCACATCTACACCACCCTGGACCCGGACATCCAGGCCATTGTGGACGAGATCTACCAGAACCCCGCCAACTTCGACTACCCCTCCAACAAGGGCACGCCTCTGGACTCCGCCATCACCATCGTGGACCCCTACACCGGGGATGTGAAGGCCATGGCCGGCGGCGTGGGCGTCAAGACGGTGAACCGGGGGCTGAACCTGGCCACCGCCCGCCGTACCCCGGGCAGCTCCATCAAGCCCGTGAGCATTTACGCCCCCGCCCTGGAGTACGACGTGATGAGCCCCATGAGCGTGGTGGACGACTACCCCATCCGGGTCAACGACGCGGGCACCGGCGGCTTCCCCAAGAACTCCCCCATCGGGTACAAGGGCCACGTGACCATAACCTACGGCATCCAGCGCTCCATCAATACCGTGGCCAGCCGCACGCTGCAGGCCATGGGGGAGAGCCGCTCCTTCGAGTTTATGGAGCAGAAGCTGGGCTTTGACCTGGACTCCCGTGACTTGGCCCTGAGCCCCCTGGCCATGGGCGGACTGACCTACGGCGTGACCACCGTGGAGATGGCGGCGGCCTACGGCGCCTTCGTCAACGAGGGCGTGTATACCGCCCCCCGGACTGTCACCCGCATCGAGTCCAACGACCACTCGGAGGTGATCGTGGACAACAGCCCCGCCTCCACCGTGGCCATGAAGAAGACCACCGCCTACCTCATGAACAAGATGCTGCGCAACGCGGTCACCAGCGGCACCGGCGGCTCCGCCGCCATCAGCGGCATGACGGTGGCCGGTAAGACCGGTACCACCAACGACAATTACGACCGCTACTTCGCCGGCTACACCCCCTACTATTCCGCCGCAGTGTGGGTAGGCTACAAGGACAAGCCGGAGTATATCCCCGCCGGCAGCAAGAACCCGGCGGCCCTGGCCTGGAAGATGGTCATGGAGAAGGTCCACGAGGGGCTGGAGGACAAGGGCTTCTTCGAGCGGCCCGAGGGCATCACCTCCGTTCAGGTCTGCGCCGACTGCGGCCTGAAGCCCTCCGCCCTGTGCGCCCTGGACTACCGGGGCAGCCGGGTGGTCAGCGGGGAGATTCAGGCCTCCGCCGCTCCGTCGGAGACCTGCACCTGCCATATTGAGGTCCAGGTGTGCACCGATCCCGCCACGGGCACGGTGCGCCTGGCCGGGGAGTACTGCCCCGAGGAGACGGTGACCACACGGGTCATGCTCCAGGGCCGGACCTTCCTGGAGATCCCCTACGGCTACACCGTCACCAACGAGGACGGCACCACCTCCACCGGCTGGCCCCTGCTGGCCGACGACAGCGACGCCCACCTGACCTATTTCTCCACCCTGGGGACCTGCCGTGTCCACGACGAGAACTATATGCCCGAGCCCGGCCTCCCCGGCGAGGAGGGCGATCTCTTCCCCGGCGGCTCCGGCTGGCCCGTGGCCCCCTTTGACCCCAGCAATCCGGACGGCTCCGGCGAGCCGGAGGACCCCGGCGCCGGTGAACCGGACAACCAGCCCGAGATCCCCGACCCCAATCCCAATCCCAACCCAAACCCCGACCCGGATCCGGATCCCGGTACCGGGGAGGATGGCCGCACCGATCCAGGCAGCGATCCCGGCGTTGACATCCCCGAGCCGGTGGAGCCCACCCTGCCGGACGAGCCGGTGCTGCCCTGACGGCGGCGCCGCTGCGTCCGGCCCCCGGCCGGCGGCGCAGAAAACCCCCGGAGCCATAGGGCTCCGGGGGTTTTGCGGCAACAGATGCGGGATGCGGGAATCAGCGCTTGCTGAACTGGGGAGCACGGCGGGCCGCTTTGAGGCCGTACTGCTATCGTTTTAGCGCCGTTTTTCCTTGATTTTACGGGCTTTTTTGAGGTAGCGGGCCTCGGTTGTCCTACCCCTTAACCCAATCAATCACAAACGTTCTCCGCAAGGTCAGATGGGCGAAGTGCCTGGTTCACCACATCGAAAAGTTCTTCGGGCTTATTATACTTGACCTTTGCATAAATGTCCATAGTTGTTTTGCTATTTTCATGTCCGGCAAGATACTGAACCGTCTTGGGATCAACACCCGCATTATTTCTTTGCATAAACCGGAACGATACAATATTCTTGAGGTGAACGATTATGCCGATTGATGATTTGACTGCTTTGGGGCAAAAAATGCGGGAAGCCCGAAAGAAAAAAGACCTGACACAGCAGGAGCTTGCGGATCTGAGCCATGTTTCTGTAAAGCAAATCGCCAATATCGAAAAGGGGAAAATGAATCCTTCTTATTTGATTTTAAGAGCATTGGCAAAGGTCCTGCACATCTCTTTAGATACGCTTATAAATCCAGAGAGTGGGAGTTGAAACCGCGTCTTTTCTGCGGGGCGTATGCTGCTTTTCTCCGGCAAGGACCGCCCGTATTTCATCTTCGCTGTACCCTTGTCCCAGCTTTTCATCCATGCGGGCAACATTCTTCCAGCCGGGGGCTTTGAGCCGGATCGCCTGTCCCCGGCGCGACACTTCACAGCCCATTTCCGCAAGCAGCTTTAACAGCCCGTCAAAGTCTGCCGGTTTCTGTTCCAA
>ERZ779624.189-NODE-189-length-23476-cov-12.060117_pt1 | contig 23476 bp, 20 predicted proteins | sample MGYA00514190_ERZ779624 | MGnify/ENA primary metagenome ERZ779624 (study PRJEB29562, sample SAMEA4376706) | mouse gut metagenome | isolation source: Cecum | study: EMG produced TPA metagenomics assembly of the A DSS colitis mouse model was used to assess the... | reverse complement strand
TCTGCCAGCGTATTCATGTGATTTTGAAAGCACAATGACAAACTTGACAGATTGGAGGGAATATGTTACATGGAAAAACTTATTACACGAAAAGAAGCTGCAAAGATTTTGGGGATCAGTATTGCCACATTGGATGCGGCTCGTAACAACGGTCTGATTGCCTATGTTCAGTATGTGCAGAATGGCTGTGTGTATTTTACTGCAGCGGGCCTTCAGGAGTATATCGCAAAATGTACCCATAGGGCAAAGCCTGCGGACAAGAGCGCGACTTACCGCAAACCGCGAAGTGCCAGAACATGACCCATTCCGTATCCTTGCTGGAATCCCGTATATCTGATAAAACAAAGATACAGCGCTGGAGATTATTTTTTAGGAGGTGACGGAATTGGCAAAAAGAAAAGTTGTAATTCCAGAATATGGCACTGTCATGAAAAGAGGTGTCCTGTATTACAGAACCAGGATAAGAGATGCGAATGGAAAGCTCATCGCTCTTTATGCAAGAACGCCTGAAGAACTGTACGATAGAGAAATAGAGGCATTGGAGCAGATTGACAATGCCACTTTTCATCGGAAATCGCCCACTGTTACTGAATATTGCGAAAAATGGCTGCTGATGCAGTCGGTTCATATTCGTGCCACCACACTTACTGATTATACATCTAAGGTGCGGCGGCATATCATCAAAGAGCTGGGGCAGAAACGGATGGCAGATGTAACATTGGATGACATTCAGCTGGCACTTGTTCCCGTTTCTAAAAAATCAGCTTCGGTTTACAAGTCGGTGGTGATTCTTTATAAGTCCATTTTCCGGGCAGCGAAAGAGAGCCATGTGATTGACGAAAATCCGACTATGTATTTGGATGCAAAGGGCGGGGGTGTTCCTCAAGCGGAACGGCAGGCTTTGACAGATGAACAAGCAGAACGCCTTTTAGATGCTATCCGGGGTTTACCGCCTTATGTGTTTGTTATGATCGGCTTGTATGCCGGATTGCGGCGGGAAGAAATTCTTGCGTTACAATGGGATTCTGTATATCTGGATACGGACACCCCATATCTGACGGTAAGACGGGCATGGCATACAGAGCATAACAGGCCGGTTATTCTTACCGAGTTAAAGACAAAGGCTGCGGAGAGAAACATTCCCCTCCCCATTTGTCTGGCAGAGTGCTTAAAGGCAGCAAAGGCAACTTCCACTTCGGACTATGTGGTTGCCAATCGAGATGGTGAACCACTGTCTTATACGCAGTTCAAGCGGCTTTGGCAGTATATTGTTACCAGAACGGTTAAGGAGCGCTGCTATTACCGGTATGAAGATGGAAAGCGCGTAAAGCATACGGTTACACCGGTCCTTGGAGAAAAAGCAGCCCATAATGGCAAAGTTGTTTACAGCCTGGATTTTGAAGTGACACCGCACCAGCTGCGTCATACTTATATCACAAATCTGATTCATTCATCGGTGGACCCCAAAACGGTCCAATATCTGGCAGGCCATGAAAACAGTAAAATCACTATGGACATTTACGCCAAGGTCAAATACAATAGGCCAGATCAGCTTGTGAGAGCTATGGGCGGTGCATTTGCCCAATGGGATGCTGTATAAGATAAAACAGAAAACACAGAAAGAGCGAGGCAAGGATGTCTCGCTCTTTGCTTTACGCTGGCCGTATCTTTGATTAAATTGGGACTTTCTGATAAAAAGGGAGTGTAGGTACATAGGCCGCACATTTCAGGAAAGGAAGGTCCAAAATGGCTAAAAAGAAAACTGAGATTCCAAAGTACGGAACCATCATGTTAAAAGGAATCCAATATTACAGAACCCGGATTATGGATGCAGACGGCAAGCAGGTGAGTTTGTATGCTACCACTTGCGAAGAACTATATGAGAAACAATTAGAAGCGCGGCGGCAGGTGGAGGAGATTATCTTTCATCGGCAGCATCCAACAGTGGCCGAGTATTGCGAGAAGTGGCTGCTTATGCAGTCTGCCAAAGTGTCCGCTGCTACATTGAAAGGTTATACCGCTGATATGAAGAACTATATCATCAAGCCCCTGGGGGAGATGTATATGGAGGAAGTTACAGCGGACGATATTCGGCTGGCACTTGTGCCGCTGTCGAAAAAATCAGAGGGATTATACAGTAAGGTGAATATGCTCCTCAAATGTGTTTTTTACTCGGCAGAGCGCAGCCAAATACTTCAAAGCAATCCTTGTGTGGGCATATCGGGCAAGGGTGGCAAGGCCGCAAAAAAGAAAGAGGCATTGACAGATCAGCAGGTAGAGGTGCTTTTGGATACGGTCAAAGGACTTCCTCCCCACTTGTTTATTGTGCTTGGATTGTATTCCGGTCTGCGCCGGGAAGAAATCCTTGCATTGCAATGGGACTGTGTATTTCTGGACGAACCTACTCCCTACATATCTGTAAGGCGAGCATGGCGCACAGAACATAACCGACCGGTGATTTCTACCACATTAAAAACGAAAGCAGCCCGGAGGGACATACCAATTCCCAAGTGCTTGGTAGATTGCCTGCGGGAAGTCAAAGAAACCTCTGTTTCGGAATATGTGATTTCCGACAGCAACGGGGAGCCGTTATCCGCCTCACAATTTCAAAGGGTATGGCAGTATGTGGTGGTCCGCTCTACTCAGGCGCGTAACTATTATAAATATGTAAATGGGCAGAGCATCAAGTACACCGTCACACCGTCACTGGGGATGACGCAGAAAAATAATCCCAAGATTCACTATACACTGGATTTCCATGTGACACCACATTTGCTGCGCCACACCTATATCACCAACCTGCTGTATTCCGGGGTGGACCCTAAGACTGTCCAGTACCTTGCAGGGCATGAAAACAGCAAAACAACTATGGACATCTACGCAAAGGTGAAGTATAATAAGCCAGAGGAGTTGTTTGGCGTGGTAAATGGCGCTTTCCATCAGGCCACCGATGATTAAGAAATTGCTATTTTTCGTGGTTCCCACATAGGATAACTGAACAATGAAAAGCCGGGAAAGCCCGTAAAATCAAGGAAAAACGGCAATCAAAGAATTTCAGTACGGCCTCAAAGCGGCTCGTCGCGCCCCCCAGTTCAGCAAACGCTGATTTTATCTCCGTACTCAAAAAATGCCGCCCAGCCGGGCGGCATTTTTTCACGCTCCCGTCAGCCCCGCCAAAAACGGCCCCATGGCATCCAGCCATGGGGCCGTTTTCCTCAATTCAGCGACACGGTGTACCGCACGCCGTCCTTCTCGTACAGGCCGGACAACGCCAGCTCTGGGTCCGTGCCGTGGATCACCCTGTTCTCACAGCGGATGGACTCAATCCCGCCGCCCGACAGGGCCTCCAACGCCGGAACATCCAGCGTATCCGCCACATAGATGGGGGCCGCCCGCAGCGCGATCTCTCCGCAGCCCGCCGTCCTGGAATAGCAGGCCAGATCGTCCACCGCGTTCCTGCACCGCCCGTCCACCGGGGACAGGTAGGCGGTGCGCCGCTCCCCGTTCCGCAGCTCGTAGATCCGCAGGCGGTCCGCCTCGCTGGCGGCGTAGCCGCGCAGGGAGACGATGCTTATGGGGCCTTGATACTCCATAACCCCCGCCTGATAGACCGTGCCGTCCACATAATCGTACACGTTCAGGGCGTAGCTCAGCCCCCGGCTGTCCAGGTTGCGGCTGAAGCCGTCGTAGCTGGAGATCGAGCCATTGGTATAGCCCTTTTCCGTCAGCAGCTCCGCCAGATAGTCCACCACAAAGGCGTTTTTCAGCCAGCCGAAGTCCAGGAACCGTTCGATCCCCTCCCGCCGGGCATAGGACAGGTACTCGTCCGACACCCTCAGGCACACCTGGTTATTCCCCAGAAGGCTCACATTGACGGCCTCCGGGTTCCGGGCATAGGCGGCTATCGCCCCGTACTCCTGCCGGACGGCCTCGCTGAGCCACGGGTCAAAATCCATCAGCTGGGAGTCGTCCTGGCAGTAGAACAGATCCTGATACCGGGCGTATACCGGGCCCAGGTAGATGGTCCGGTCCCCGCTGCGCTCCACCTGCTCAAGGGCGCGGTAGAGGGCGGCGTCCACCGTCAGCGTCTCATTGGGGTGCAGGTTGATCTCCCGGAGATTCACCACGCCCTCAAAGCTCTCCATGGTGTGGAACAGCTGGAACAGCTTCCGGCAGGCATCGGAGTATAACGCCGTCACCTCCCGGCCCTCCACGGAGGGGGACTGGCCCCCGCCGCCCACGTCATAGAGGAACACCAGCTCGTCGGCACAGGTGGGGCCCGCCGAGGAGTTGGCCGCAATGGTCTGCCATCCCTTCTGGGGCGCGAACAGGTTGACAAAGGTGTAAACCAACGCCGACACCCCGCACACCAGCAGAACCAACGCAAGGACGGCCCGCCGCCCGAAGTTTTCCCCGGACAGCTGGATTTTCTCTACCGGCTTGGGATGGGGCAGATCCCGGCGGCCTCTTGCCTTGCGCCCCAAGCCTAAACCACCGCCAGAATGATCAGCACAACCAGGAGCAGCAGAATCACGGCCAGGAAGATGAACCCGGCAATCGCGCCGCTCTTACACGCCTTATAATTTCGGATATAGTTATGCTTTCGGAACAATACGGCCCCAATCAGGCCCAGAATGGGGAGCAGGAAGGAGAAAATCTTATACCAGATACTGCCCGTGTCCCGGGCGGGGTGGGCCAGGATCTGCGCCTCGGCGGCGGCCTCCGCCGCCGCTTTCTCCCCGGTCTTTTTCTCCACCGGGGCGTCGGGGTCCTGGATGGTGATGGGCTTCACCGGAACGCCCGCGTCCCGGATCGCCTTGTACTGCTCGATCTCCTTCTTGTTCCCGTATACATAGTGGCCGTGGCCGATGCACACAAAGTCCGGCTTATCCTCCGAATAGTCGTGCATGGAGGGATCATAGGTATACAGCACCTTGTTCTTCTCCAGCTGGGGATCGGGGATGGGGATGGCGGAGATCAGCGAGTGGGTGTAGGGGTGCAGGGGGTAGTTGAACAGCTCCTCGGCCTCCGCCACCTCCACGATCCGCCCCTTGTAGATCACGCCGATCCGGTCGGAGATGAAGCGCACCACCGACAGGTCGTGGGCGATGAACAGATAGGTGAGCTGCTTTTCCTCCTGGAACTTCTTCATCAGGTTGAGCACCTGGGCGCGGATGGACACGTCCAGAGCCGAAATCGGCTCGTCCGCCACCACCAGCTCCGGCTCCATCACCATGGCCCGGGCGATGCCGATGCGCTGACGCTGGCCGCCGGAGAACTCATGGGGGTACCGGGTGAGATGCTCGGGGAGCAGGCCCACCTCCTCGATCATGGTCTCCACCTTCTTCACCCGGTCCGCCTCGTTCTGGAACAGGTGGAAGTTGTAAAGGCCCTCGGAGATGATATAGTCCACGGTGGCGCGCTCGTTCAGCGACGCCGCCGGGTCCTGGAACACCATCTGGATGTTGCGGATCACTTCCCGGTCCAGGGCGTGGGGGATTTTTCCGGAGATCCGCACACCCTTATAGAGGATTTCGCCCTTTGCCAGGGGATTCACCCGGATCACCGCCCGGCCCACGGTGGTTTTTCCCGAGCCGGACTCGCCCACCAGGGAGAAGGTCTCCCCCTTGTAGATATCGAAGGAGGCGTCCTGGACGGCGCGGACCGCGTCGTCCCCCTTGCCAAAGGTGATGTCTACGTTTTTCAGGGACAGCAGGATTTCCCTGCCGTTTTCGTCCAGCGGCCCGTGCTCCGGCAGTCTGGTGGCCCGGACCCCTTTTGCTTTTTCTTGCGTCACGATCCGACCCTCCCTAAATATTGAATGCTGCCATCAGCTTCTCGTGGATATCCTGGATGCCCTCGGGCTTCTCCAGCTTGGGTGCCCTGGGGTCCAGCAGCCAGGTCTTGGCGAAATGCGTCTCCGTGACCTGGAACATGGGCGGCTCCAGCAGGGTGTCGATTTCCAGGCAGTACGGGTTGCGGGGCGCGAAGGCGTCGCCCACGATCTGGTTGTACAGGGAGGGCGGGGTGCCGGTGATGGAGTACAGCTTGGTGTTCTTCTGGGCCAGCTGGGGCAGCGAGGACAGCAACGCCCAGGTGTAGGGGTGCCGGGGGTCATAGAACACCTCGTCCACCTTGCCCAGCTCAATGATCTGTCCGGCGTACAGCACCGCCACACGGTCGGCGATGTTGGCCACCACCCCCAGATCGTGGGTGATGAACACGATGGTGTAATTGAACTCCCTTTGCAGGTCCTTGATCAGCTTGAGGATCTGGGCCTGGATGGTCACGTCCAGGGCGGTGGTGGGCTCGTCGCAGATCAGGATCTTGGGCTGGCAGGACAGGGCGATGGCGATCACGATGCGCTGGCGCATACCGCCGGAATACTGGAAGGGATAGTCGTCAAACCGGGCGGCGGCGTTGGGGATGCCCACCTTGTTCATCAGGTCCAGCGCGCGGTTGCGGGCCTCCATCTCGGAGCAGTCCTGGTGTTTGAGGATCACGGAGGTGATCTGCTTCCCGATGGTGATGATGGGGTTCAGGGAGGTCATGGGGTCCTGGAACACGGTGGCAATCCGGCGGCCCCGGATCTTGCTCCAGTCCTTGGAGTACTTCACGTTGGCCAGGTTCAGAATGCAGGTGCCGTGGAGCTGCTCCGGCGTCTCGTCCAGGTACTGCACCCGGAAGGTCACGTTGTCAAAGACGGCGTTGCGCTGGGCGTCGTCGGACAGGTCCACCCCCAGCTCCATGGCCTTTTTCAATGCCTTCAGCAGCTGGTTGGCATACTGGTGTCGCTTTTTCAGGCCGTACCGCCCCACGGACAGGTAGATCTCCTTGGCCAGGATCTCGTTGCGCTTCAACGCCTCCTGAGAAACCTCGCCCTTGATCTCCCCCTCGTACTGGGCCTGGAGGCGGGCGTGCTCATCCTCATAGCGTTTCATATACTCCGCGTCCACCGATACGCTGTGCTTTTTCTCCTTCGCCAGCTGCTCGTTCCGCTTGTTCAGCTCCTTGATCTTTGCGTCGTACTCCTTGATGGACTTCGCCGCCGCCCTGATCTTGTCCTTCTCCTTGGCGGGATCATAGGTCTGCTTCAGGTTGTAAAGCTCGGTGCGCTGGTGCTGAAGCTCCTTCAGCTCCGCCTCCTGGGCCTCCTGCTCCGCGCTGCTCAGGCCGCTCTTTTCCTTCTTCTCGCTCTCCAGCTCCAGGATTTTGCGGTAGGTGGCGGCCCCCAGCTCCAGGCGGGAGTATTCGTCCAGCTTCCTCCTGGCCCGGTCCATGAGGGAGCGGGCCCCGGCGTCCAGCTTGACCACCGTGTCCGCCAGCTCGTCGTCGCTGAAGATGATGGAGCCGTTGTCGATATAGCCGTTGGAGTCCAGCATCCCGGCGAAGGTCTTGGTAAACACCGACTTACCCGAGCCGGACTCGCCCACGATGGCGATGGATTCGTTCTCGTAGATATCCAGGGAGATGCCGCGGATGGCGGTGAGGATTCTGCCCCGGACCCGGAACTTCACGTCCAGATCCTTGATGGACAGCAATACCTTTCTTTCTTCCATAACAGCCGCCCCCTTACATATGCGTCCTGGGATCGGACGCGTCGCCCAGGTTCTGGCCCACCACATACAGCACCACGGTGATGATGGCGGAAATGGCCACGGGGCTCCAGAACTCGAACTCCCAGCCGGACGTGACCATCGCGCTCTCCGCCTCGTAGATCAGGCGGCCCAGCGTCATCTCGGAAATCCCCCGCCCAATGTAGGACAGGAACACCTCGTAGGAGATGTAGGAGGGGATCTCGGTGGCCAGCATGGTGACGATGATGGAAGTCATGAAGGGCAGGATGTTCTTCATGGCAATTTTAAAGGTGGATGTGCCCAGGCATTTCGACGCCAGATTGTATTCCCGGTCCCGGATGATAACAACCTGTATCCGGATGGCATAGGCGATATACAGCCAGCCCGTGAGGGTCATGGCAAGCACCAGGGTCCAGAAAGTGGGCTTGAACAGCATCATCACCACGGAGATCAGCAGGATATAGGGCACGTTGCCGATCACGTTGTAGACCGCCATCATAATGCTGTCCACCGTCTTGGAGAAGCCCCAGACCGCCCCCAGGATCACGCCGATGGTCATGTTGACCGCGCCGCAGATAAACGCCATGGAGATGGAGATCCGGGAGCCGTCCCAGATGGCGTCGAAGGTGGACTGGCCGGAGGCTCCGGTGCCCAGGATATACTTGATGTTCCAGCCGAAGTAGTCAAGGGCCGCCGAGGGGGACAGGTGCTTGGCGTCGGGATTGAGCAGCTCCCCGAACCGGTTATACTCCGTCAACGCGGGATAGATATAAGCGAAAGCGATCAGGAACACAAAGAGGCAGAGAATGACGATATTCGACTTCTTCCGGAAGAACACCCGGAGCACCGACTGCCAGTACGAGTACCGGGGCGCGGTGATCTTCTCCGACTCCAGATCGCTGTGCTCGTGGAAGGAGAACAGCTTCTCCTCCGTCATGCCCAAATTCTTCAAATCAAAGTCCATACTCTCACCTATCCTTCGTCGTGAACGAGATGCGCGGGTCCACCGTAGCCATCAGGATATCGCCCAGGATGATGGACGCCACAGACAGCACCGCGTAGAACAGCGTGACGCCCACAATAACGCCGTTGTCGTACTTGTTGATGGCCTCCGTCAGCAGGTTGCCCGCGCCTGGAACCACGTACACGCGCTCGGTGATGATCGCGCCGACCATCGCCGTCAGGATCGCGCCGGGTATGCCGTGGACGATGGGGATCGCCGCGTTTTTCAGGATGTGCTTGGAGAAGATCTCCCCCTCCGAAAGGCCGCCGGACCGGGCGAACTTCACATAGTCGGAGTTCATCTGATCCACCATATACCTGCGCAGCCATTTCATCAGGTTGGCGATGGAGGGCAGGGCCAGGGACACGATGGGCAGGACAAAGATCAGCTTGCTGGTGGATTCCATGTCAAAGGTGGTGGGCAGCTTGAACACCGCGCCGCCGATGCCCTTGAAAATGAAGATATAGGCCAGGGAGGGCACCGCGATAATAAACACGGTGTACAGCTTGCCCAGGGTATCCACGATCGTGTCCTTCTTCAACGCCATCAGCACGCCCAGGGGCAGGCCCAGGCAGTAGGCCATGATCGAGGCCAGAATGCCGATGATAAAGGAGTAGCCCAGCTTGGAAAAGCCGCCCTTGATGGTATTCACCACGGTGTAGTCGTCGTTGAAGCGCACCGTGTTCATCTCCAGGGCCTCGCGGCTCCCCTGGCGGTAGACGGCGGTGTGCAGATCGTCCGCGCTGTTCTCCTGGAAGCCGGTGGGGAAGGTGATGGGCTTGAGCACATAGGCCCCCTGGCTCACCGACATGGTGTCCGCCACGTCCACGCCCTGGTTCACCGAATAGGAGGTGCCCAGCCGGATGGTAGCGAAATTCTGGTGGATAAAGGGGAACTGTCCGTCAAAATACAGCAGGTACTTGTGCTCCGTGCCGTTGCCGATGATGGCTGGGGCAAATTGATTCCCGCCGTACAGGGGATCGAACAGGGTGAAGGTAAGCCCCCGCTCCCCCTCCACCTCCGCCGCCTTGTGGATGTTGTCGATGTCCACAATTCCGGTGAAGTAGTCCCAGATCCGGCCCAGCAGGGGCAGATCCTTGGCCGCGAACAACGCCTGCTGTCCGCCGGTGATCACCTTTCTGCCGCTGGTCACGGCGTTCAAGCGGGTCACCGTGTAGCCCTGGCTCTCATAGTATTCGGTGAACTGCGCCACATACTTCGCCACGGTGTCGGAATCGCTCTCCGGCTTGCGGCCCAGGTTCATGGCCTCGGTCCGGGTCTCCTCATCGATCTCCCCGTTGGCGGCGATCACGTTCAGCCATTCCTGATAGGTCACATAGTCCAGATACCCGAACTGCTCCCACTTGCCGTACTTGTAGATCACCTGGGCGTTGGACGACTGGCGGGTGAACGCGCTGTCGTTCGAGAACACCAGATCCCGGTTCAGCAGGGAGTAGATCATCACCATCACGATGGCCACCACAATGATGATGGACACTACGCCGTACAAGATACGCTTGAGCAAGTATTTTCCCATAATCTCACGCACCCAATCTTCCGTTCTGTCCCCCCTCGCGGGGGAGGAAACGGTATTTTCAGAGTTTTTTCCTCGCTGATGATCCGTTCCCTCCCCCGTAAGGGGGGAGAATTCGCGCTGATACGCGTGCAGGAGAATGGCACGCACCATTCTCCTGCACGCGCAGTTCCTATAAAGGGGTTAAGCCTTTCCGGTCATCAGGGCTGCTCGCTCAGCCAGGGGCCGAGGCCCAGGTTCTTGCACATATAGCCGTCGCCGCCGGGCAGGAACACGTCCAGGTAGGAGGCGGGATCGCCGTAGTCAGGCGTCCAGGCGGTGCCCCAGGACTCGTCGCAGTTCAGGCCGGTGCCATCGGGATGCAAGAAGGAGTTGTAGTTCAGCTGCTCCTGGCTCTCCACGTTCACCAGGTTGACCTGCACCGCGCCCTCCAGGGAGCTCTCGATGCTCTGCTTGTAGGCGTTGGCCAGGTTGGTGAAGGTCTCGCTGCCGCCATAGTAGACGTAGTCCACCTGGATGGGGTTCTCCTTGGAAACCTCCACGCCCACGGCGGCCAGCTCCTCCACGGCCTTGGCCAGGTACTCCCGGGCCGCGCTGACGTTGTACCAGCCGTCGAAGCCGTCGCTGGAGCCCACGCCGTCATCCAGCTCGGGGTCCCATACCTTCATGGGATAGCCGTCCGCGGTGATGGCGGCCTGGAGCATCGCGCCGTACTTGGTGCCGGCGGGGAAGGTGGTGGGAGTGCCGTTGATGTCCACGGTGATCTCCTTGGAGGTCTCCACGAAGGTGCCGGGCACGTAGGAGTTCCGCAGGGAGACCAGCTTCAGCTCCTCGCCCACGCGCTGGGCGTGGTAGGCGGCGCGGTCCAGGCCCAGAGCCATGGCCAGACGGAAGTTCTGGTTGTTCATGGCCACGTGGGTGCGGGCGGCGTCGTCAATGATGCTGGCGTCGGCCACGTTCACGCCGTTGGCCTTGTCCAGGGTGTCCACGCTGCCGTGCTCCTGGGGAGAAACGCCGGCGGTCTCCTCGTTGAAGTTGTGGAAGATCTGGCGGTTCAGGGTCTGGAAGCCAATGCGGGAGGTGCCGTTGACGGTGCTGGTGATGGCGTAATCGTCAAAATTGCCGTCCTCCTTGCACTTGATCAGGGCGGAGGGGCCAAGGCCAGTGCCGTCGTTCACGCCGGCAATGCAGTCGTCATAGGACTTCAGGGGGTCCTTGCCGTCGTAGTACGGCCAGGTGACCTTGGTGATGTTCATCTTGTCCAGGTTCCAGTAAGTGGGGTTGGCCTCGAACACGATGGACTGCTGGGCGGTGTAGCTGGTGATCAGGTAGGGGCCGCAGTAGGCGATGTTGTTGGGGCTGGTGCCGTAATCGCCGTTGTCGTGGTCCGGGCCGAAGGTGCCGCCCTGGGCGGTGTAGTAGCTGCGGCACAGGGGGGCGAAGAAGCCGCAGTAGGTGAGCATGGACTCAAAGGCGGGGACCGCGTGGGTCAGGTGGTACACCAGGGTGTGGTCGTCCACGGCCTCAACGCCCACCTGGGAGAAGTCGGTGACGTCGCCGTTGACGTACTCCAGGCCGTTGACGATCATGGGGGCCAGAACCTCGGCCGCGCTGTCGCCGTAGAAGTCGAACAGGTGCTGGAGGGAGGCGACCCAGTCGTCGGCCTTCACGTCGTCCAGCTTACGGCCCTGGGAATCCACCCACTGCACGCCCTCGCGCAGGTGGAAGGTCCAGGTCAGGCCGTCCTCGGAGTGCTCCCAGCTGGTGGCCAGGCCGGGCTGGAGGACGTTCTCCATGTCATAGCGGATCAGGCCGTCCACGGTCATGCACAGAGGCTCGCTCACGGTGTTGGTCCAGGCAGCCAGGGGGTCCCAGATCTCGGGGTCGGAGGCGTAGCCGTTCCAGGCGTAGCTGTTCTTCAGGGTGTAGCCCTTCTCGGCCAGGTAGTCCTTGACGGACTGCTCATAGGTGCCGGTGCCGGCCAGCTCGTTCCACATGGCGGTGATGTGCTTGCGGTCCTCGGCCTTCAGCAGCTCGGTGGTGACCAGGGCGTACTCATAGCGGTCCTGATCGCTGCCCCACATGACGGTGGGCATGGTGCGGGGGGCCATCCGGGAGATGCCCCAGCTGCCGCCGTCGCCGTAATAGGGAACCACAGCGGCGGCCTCCAGGAACTTGGCCTCAGCGATGGCCATCTTGGCGAACATCTCGTCGATGTCCACGCACTCCTTGGCCTCCTGGAGAGCCTTGTAGAACTCGCCGTAGGTATTGTTGTAGATCTCCCAATCATCGTAAGTCATGGGCTGGAACTCACCGGGCTCGGGCTTACCGGTGGGCTCGGTGCTCTCCACGGGGTTGCTGGCGGGCGGGTTGCTCGTGTTCGGGTCCGCGGCGGGCGCGCAGGCGAACAGGCCGAGAACCATGGCCAGAGCCAGCATCAAGCTCAGAAACTTCTTCATACTTATCCTCCTACTTTATTTTATATTTAACCGGGCAAAACGGCTTATGCCGCCCATCCTGTCCAGGTTAAACCGGAACCGCGCCCCGGCCGGAGGCAGGGGCCTTCGTTTTCCCCGGGGGAAAACGGCGAACGGGGCGCGCCCCGTTCAACGCTGTATAGCGTTAAACTGCCGCCCCGAAATTGCAGGGGCCGCAGCATCTTGATTCATGCCGGAGGTTTCCAATCCCTTCAAATACCCCCATACGCAGAATATTATACCGGGCCAGACCGCCGCTGTCAATATAAAAATGCCTGAAACCGTGCCAAATCTGCCCCTTTCCCCGTCCCCATCCCGCCCCGTTTCCCCGGCGTCCAAGCAGGAAGCGGCGGAAATTCTTGCAAAACCTGTGGGCCTCTCCGGTGCTTTCGGGAAAAATCAGAACATTCGTCCACCATATGCGCACAGTCTTTCTTCCGTCAATCCGCCGAAAGAAAATGAGAAAAACAGGGAAGCGGCCCGCCGCTTCCCTGTTTTTTCCACTTCCGTCCTATTCGTAAGCCGCCCTGCTCCCGCCGATATACCTGGGCCGGGTGCGGGCGCACAGCAGCAGGGCCGCTCCAACCCGGTCCAGGCTGAGCCGCACGGGCACCGCCACCTCCCGCAGGTGCATCCCGATGAGGGTGCCGCCGATGTCCATCCCGGCGTGGGCCCGCACCCGCTCCACCGCCGCGGGCCGCCCGAAGGCCCGCCACGCCTGGGTGGCGAAGGACCCGCCCGCCTTGGGCCGGGGCACCACGCACACCGGGTCGTACCCATACCGCGCGGCGCAGGCCTCCTCCACGATCAACGCCCGGTTCAAATGCTCGCAGCACTGGGCCGCCAGCCAGATCCCCCGCTCCCGCAGGACGGGATAGACGCCCTGGAACACCGACTCCGCCGCCGCTTCGCTGGAGGCCTTGCCGATGCGCCCCCCCAGCACCTCCGAGGAGGAGCAGCCCACCACAAAAAGGTCCCCCGCCTTCAGCCCGGCGGCGTCCAGCAGCTCCTCCGCCGCGGTCCGGGCCTGGGCGGAAATCTTCTCAAAATCCGGTTCCATGGCCCGCCCTCACAGTCCGTACAGCGCGGAATATTTCCGCTCCAGATAGCCGGCAAACACGGCGGGGTCAAACTGGCCGCAGGCGTTTTTCACCACGTCCGCCGGCTCCAGCAGGCCGCCGAATTTGTGGACCTTCTCCCTCAGCCACTCCGACACGCCGGACAGGTCGCCCCGGGACACAGGCCCCCACACGTCCATGTCCCCCTCCATGTTTTTCAGCATCTGGGCCCCGTAGGCACTGCCCAGGGCATAGGACGGGAAGTAGCCGAAGGCCCCGCCCGACCAGTGGGAGTCCTGGAGGCAGCCCCTCCTGTCGTCGGGCACGTCCACCCCCAGGTACTCCTTGTAAAGGCGGTTCCACGTCTCCGGCACGTCCTTCACCTCCAGGGTGCCGCCGATGAGCCGCTTCTCGATCTCATACCGCACCATGACGTGCAGGCAGTAGGTCAGCTCGTCCGCCTCGGTGCGGATCAGGGAGGGCTGCGCCTTGTTCACCGCCCGGTAGAACTGCTCCGCCGTCACGTCCCCCAGCTGCTCCGGGAAAAGCTCCCGCATCTTCGGGAAAATGGCCTGGATAAAGGGCAGGGACCGTCCGATGAGGTTCTCATAGAACCGGGACTGGCTCTCGTGGACGCCCATGGACACGCCCCCCGCCAGGCTGGTGTACTGCACCTCGTCGCAGATGCCCAGCTCGTACTTGGCGTGGCCCCCCTCGTGGATGACGGAGTACATGGAAGACGCCAGGTTCCCCTCGTCGTAGTGGGTGGTGATCCGCACGTCCTTATTATTGAACTCCAGCGTATAGGGGTGCTCCGTCTCGCCGATGGTGCAGTGGCTCCGGTCCAGCCCCAGCACCTCCATCAGGTAGTCGGAAAATTTCCGCTGGGCCTCCACGGGACAGTGCCGCTCCAGGAAGCTGCCGTCGGGCTGCTCCCTCTCCCCGATGGCGTGGATCAGGGGCACGATCCGCTCCCGCAGGGTGGCGAAGAATTTGTCCAGGTACTCCATGTCCACCCCCCGCTCGTACTCGTTGAGCAGGGCGTCATAGGGGGCCTTGGTACTGTCGTAATATCCGGCGAATTTGATGTTGAACGCCACCAGCTTTTCCAGAAGCGGGCGGAATAATTCAAAATCCCCCGCCTCCTTGGCCCGGTGCCACACGTCGCTGGCCTCGTTGGTCAGCATGGCGTACTCCATATATTCGTCCGCCGGAATCCGGGTGAGCTGGGCATAGGACCGCCGCAGCTCCTCCACCTCCCTCCGGCGGAGCTGATCCAGCTCCGCCCGCTTCTCCCACAGGAGGTCCAGCAGCGTCCCCGTCTCGGGGGCGGAAAACAGCCTGTGCCGCTCCCCCGCCAGCACGCCCAGGGCCACCCCCCGCCCCTGGGCGGTGTCCTTGGGGGCCACGGTGGTGCCGTCCAGGTACAGGGCGGAGTCCGCCGCCTGGTAGGCGTACAGCTTCTTTTCCAGCTCAGCCAGCTTGGCCAGTGCCTCGTTCAATTCCATGCCGCATTCCTCGTTTCTTTTGTATCTTGCAGGATATTTAGAAGCTGTGCCAATCGCTTCTTCATTCAAATCCGATCGGGGAGATCCCCGGTGAAGGACACGCCGCCCTCCGCCGCCAGCAGCCGGGCCAACGCCCGCCCTTCCTCCGTGAGGCCCAGGTCCTCAATGACCACCCGGCCCCGCCACAGCCCGGTGCGCCGCAGCCACAAGGCCCCCCGCACCGCCTGCTCCAGGCCGGGGGCGTCCCCCGCCGCGCCGATCACCATCCGCCCCGGGCACTCCCCCGGCAGCACCATCGCCCCCAACGCCAGCCAGCCCAGGCTTACCGCCCCGAAGGCCGCCAGCAGCACCGCGAAAAATTGAATCAGCTCCGTCATTCTGCCACCTCCTGGGCCATTCTATGACGAAACCACCCAAAGGTTCAGCGGTTGAAGCACACCAGCTCCGCCCCCGTCCCGTCCAGCCGGACGGCGGAGTAGGTCCCATGCTTGAAAAACCAGCCGTGCTGGAGCAGGTTTCTCTCCTCCATCAGCCCCAGGTGGAACAGCACCAGGGACAGGGAGCCGTTGTGGGCGGCGATGAGGGTGTCCTCTCCCCGGGCGGCAATGCCGTCCACGCAGGCCCCCACCCGCTCCAGCATCCGGGCGGGGCTTTCCCCGGCGGGGGGCGTGGTGTGGAACCAGTCCGCCAGCAGATGGCCCACCAGCCCGCCGCACAGCTTTTCCGCCTGGGCCCAGGTGAGATCCTCCAACGCCCCCATGTCCTGCTCCCGCAGGGCGGGGTCCCGCTCCACGGGCACGCCCCGGCCCTCTGCGCAGATCAGGGCGGTGTCCCAGGCCCGGGAGAGGTCGCTGGACACGCAGCGGGTGAAGGACACCTCCCGCAGCTTGTCCGCCGCCTGCCGGGCCTGCTCCCGGCCCAGCTCCGTGAGGGGATGGTCCCGGTGCCCAAAAAAGAGCTGCTTCTCATTGCCCACGGACTGGCCGTGGCGCACCAGATAGAGATACATGGCTCCTCCCCCTCAGAACAGGCTGACCACGCCGTAGGACAGGATGGTGATTGCCATGCCCGCTATGAGCACTCCGGCCACGATGGACGGGATCGCTTTGCGCAGGGGCATATCTAAAAACGCCGCCGCCAACGAGCCCGTCCACGCTCCGGTGCCCGGCAGGGGGATGGCGACAAACAGCATCAGCCCCAGATATTTGTATTTTGTAACCTTCTGGCCCTTGAGATGGGCCTTCCGCTCCAGCCGGTCCACCAGGCTGTTCAGCTTGGGGAGCCTTCGCCGCATCCACTGGAAAATCCGCCGGATATAGACAATAATAAAGGGGACGGGGATCAGATTGCCAATAACCGCGGCGGTGAGGGCCGCCCACTCCGGCAGGCCCAAGGTGCCGATGCCGAAGGGGATGCCGAGGCGCAGCTCCACCACTGGCAGCATCGACACCAGCATGGTGAGCAAAAATTCTCCGGCAAGGCTCTCCGTCAGCCATTGTAACGTCAATTCCATGGGTATCAGCTCGTTTCCAAAACGTTTTTCAGGTATTTGCCCGTGTAGCTCCCGGGGTGCGCCGCCACCTCCTCGGGGGTGCCCGTGCACACCACCGTGCCGCCGCCGGAGCCGCCCTCCGGCCCCAGGTCGATGAGGTGGTCCGCCGTCTTGATCACGTCCAGGTTGTGCTCGATGACCACCACCGTGTTCCCCTTGTCCACAAACCGCTGGAGCACCTCCACCAGCTGGTGGACATCGGCGGTGTGCAGTCCGGTGGTGGGCTCGTCCAGGATATACACCGTGGAGCCGGTGGACTGCTTGGAGAGCTCGGTGGCCAGCTTCACCCGCTGGGCCTCGCCGCCGGACAGGGTGGTGGAGGGCTGGCCCAGCTTCACATAGCCCAGGCCCACGTCCTTGAGGGTCTTGACCCGCTTGTAGAGCCGGGGCAGGTTCTCAAAGAAGGGCAGGGCCTCGTCCACCGTCATTTCCAGCACCTCGTGGATGTTCTTGCCCTTGTAGCGCACCTCCAGGGTCTCCCGGTTATACCGCTTGCCCTTGCACACCTCGCAGGGGACGTAGATGTCGGGGAGAAAGTGCATCTCAATTTTCAGCAGGCCGTCCCCGGAGCAGGCCTCGCACCGCCCGCCCCGGACGTTGAAGGAGAACCGCCCCGGGCCGTAGCCCCGGGTCTTGGCGTCCTGGGTGGAGGCGAACAGCTCCCGGATGTCATTGAACAGCCCGGTGTAGGTGGCGGGGTTGGACCGGGGGGTGCGCCCGATGGGGGACTGGTCGATGGCGATGACCTTGTCCAGGTGCTCGATGCCCTCCATGGCGTCGTGCCTGCCGGGGCGGGCCTTGGTGCGGTTCAGCTCCGCCCCCAGCCGCTTGTACAGGATCTCGTTCACCAGGGAGGATTTGCCCGAGCCGGACACGCCCGTCACTGCGATGAACGTGCCCAGGGGGAAGTCCACGTCGATATGCCGCAGGTTGTTCTCCGCCGCCCCCCGGACGGTGAGCACGTGCCCGTTCCCCTGCCGCCGCTCCGCGGGGACGGGCACCTTCCTCCGCCCCGCCAGGTAGTCTCCTGTGATGGAGCCGGGGGTGTCCATCACCTCCGCCGCCGTGCCGCAGGCCACCACCTGCCCGCCGTGGACTCCCGCGCCGGGGCCGATGTCCACGATGTAGTCGGCGGCCCGCATGGTGTCCTCGTCGTGCTCCACCACGATCAGGGTATTGCCCAGGTCCCGCAAGTGCTTCAGGGTGCCCAGCAGCAGGTCATTGTCCCGCTGGTGGAGGCCGATGGACGGCTCGTCCAGGATATACAGCACCCCCATCAGGGAGGAACCGATCTGGGTGGCCAGGCGGATGCGCTGGCTCTCGCCGCCGGACAGGGTGCCCGCCTGCCGGGTGAGGGTGAGGTATTGCAGCCCCACCGACTTCAGGAAGCCCAGCCGGGCCCGGATCTCTTTCAAAATCTGGTCGGCGATCATGGCCTGGGTGTCGGACAGGGTGATGGTGTCCAGGAAGGCCAGGGCCTCGTCCACCGGCCTCTCGCAGAAGGAATGGATGGAGCTTTCCCCCACGGTGACCGCCAGGGCCTCCCGCTTGAGACGCCTGCCCTGGCACTCGGGGCAGGGGCACTCGCTCATGCACTCCTCGATCTCCCGCTTCATGGCGTCGGACTGGGTCTCCCGGTAGCGGCGTTCCAGGTTGTTGACAATGCCCTCGAAGGGCTGGTACAGGGTGCCCTTGCCCCGGGGCTGGTCGTAGTTGAGGGTGAGCTTCTCCCCCTTGGTACCGTAGAGGATCACGTCCAGCACCTCGTCCGACAGCTTCTCCACCGGGTCGGTGAGCTTGAAGCGGTACTTTTTCGCCAGGGCGTCGAAGTACATCCGGGAGATGCCGTCGGACTTGATGTGGTTCCAGCCGGAGGCGGTGATGGCCCCCTCTAAAATGGACAGGGAGCGGTTGGGCAGAATCCGCTCGGGGTCGATCTTCATCTGGCTGCCCAGCCCGGTGCAGGCGGGGCAGGCCCCGTAGGGGTTGTTGAAGGAGAACATCCGGGGGGACAGCTCCTCAATGGACACGCCGCAGTCCTCACAGGCGTAGTTTTGGGAGAAGGTGATGTCCCGCTCCTCATCGCCTAAGACGTTGATGATCACGATGCCGCCGGACAGGCTGGAGGCGGTCTCCACGCTGTCGGTGAGCCGTCGGGCCACGTCCTCCCGGATCACCAGGCGGTCCACCACGATCTCGATGGAGTGCTTCCGGTTCTTGTCCAGCTTGATCTCCTCGGTGAGGTCGTACAGGGAGCCGTCCGCCCGCACCCGGACATAGCCGGACTTCCGGGCGTCCTCGAAGATCTTGGCGTGCTCGCCCTTTTTGCCCCGGATCACCGGGGAGAGCACCTGGATGCGGGTGGCCTCGGGGAGGGTGAGCACCTGGTCGATGATCTGGTCGATGGTCTGCTGCTTGATCTCCCTGCCGCACTTGGGGCAGTGGGGGGTGCCCACCCTGGCCCACAGCAGGCGGAGGTAGTCATAGATCTCGGTGACGGTGCCCACGGTGGACCGGGGGTTCTTGGAGGTGGTCTTTTGGTCGATGGAGATGGCGGGGCTCAGGCCCTCGATGTAGTCCACGTCCGGCTTCTCCATCTGGCCCAGGAACATCCGGGCGTAGGAGGACAGGGACTCCACATACCGCCGCTGGCCCTCGGCGTAGATGGTGTCGAAGGCCAGGGAGGACTTGCCCGACCCGGACAGCCCGGTGAGCACCACCAGCTTGTCCCGGGGGATCTCCACGTCGATATTCTTCAGGTTGTTCTCGCGCGCGCCTTTGATGACGATCTTGTCCTGCATGGGTGTTCTCCTCGGTTTTCTTTAGATTTTGGCCCGGTTATCAGGATAACGAAACACATTTTTAATGTCAAGCCCCAGTTTCACGAATTTTTTGGCGGCTTTGTCAACAAGGCCGCCGTCCCCGCCCCGATCAGGGCAGCACGGCGTTCCAGGGCTGGAGGATCAGCAGCCCCCCGCACACCAGCACCACCAGCAGCTCCCAGATCACCCCGGCGTTGAGCAGGATCTTCGCCGCCAGCAGGGCGTACCGCTTCCAGCCCTGGAAGCCGTCAATATACGCCTTGTCCAGCTTGCCCATGGCCTTCCACTTGTGCCGTGCGAACAGCAGCACCGCCAGGAAGCCCGCGTTGGCCGCCAGCAGCACCGCCGCCACCGTGGTCAGCGCGACGCCCAGCCAGGGCAGGATAAAGGCCAGGGCGATCATCACGATCCACACGGGCCACAGCAGGAAGATGAAAAACAGGGATACAAACGCCATGATCAAGTTCTCCTTTCAGTTGGGCCGCTCCTCCGGCCGGGGCGGGCGGGTGTGCCGCGCCAGATCCGGACAAACCGCGCCGTATCTCTTGAAGTTTTCCCGGCCCTGCCGGAGGGTCATGCCGCCGTTCTCATCGCTGGTGTCGTCCTCGCCGGGGTCGAACACATCGTTCTCCCAGTAGTACACTGGGCAGATATAGGCGATGGCCTCCTCCTTGGGGACGGGAAGGGTGAGATACCCGCAGCAGGGGCAGGGGTAGATCCCGGCGGGCTCCGGCTGTTCCGCTTCATGCTCCGGTGTGAGCCCGCACCCCTTCTCCTCGGGGAGAAAAAAGGGCTTTTCCCGCTCAGCCACCGCCCGCCAGCTCCTTCTGCACGTACTTGGGCAGCTTGGACGCCACCAGCTCATAGGACATATCGCACAGATCCTTGAGCACGATGTCGGGCAGCTCCCCGTCCAGCAGGGCGGCGATCCACAGCTTCTTGTCGCAGTAGAAGCCGGGGAGAATCTCCGGGTACTGCTCCCGGAACGCCTCTCCCAGCCGGGGGTCGCACTTCAAATTTACCAGATCGTGGCCGTTATACCGCTGGTCCTTCATCCCCTTGGGGGAGCAGACGGCGGCGAACAGCTTTCCCCGCACCATGTAGCGGTGCCAGCCCCACTCCATCTTGAAGTCCTTCTCCGCCCCGGGCTTGTCCAGCAGATATTGATCCAGCCATTCATATTTCATCGGGCACCCTCCCTTTCCTCCGCGGTCAAACCGGCGGTGGTCCCGCCCACCAGGGCCAGCAGCTCCGCCGGGCTCAGCTCCACCTGATACCCCACCCTCCCGGCGGAGACGCAGATGGTCTCCAGCAGCTCCGCCGTCTCGTCAAACACCGTGGGGAAGGCTTTTTTCATCCCCACCGGGGAACAGCCCCCGTGGACGTACCCCGTCAGCGGCAGCAGCTCCCTGGCGGGCAGCATGGCGATGGACTTCTCCCCCACCGCCTTTGCCGCTTTTTTCAGATCCAGGGTGGCCGCCACGGGTATGCCGAACACGTAATGCCCCCCGGAGGCCCCCTTCGCCACCAAGGTCTTGAACACCGTGTCCGGGTTTTGGCCCAGCAGGCGGGCCACGGTCACGCCGTCGGGGGCGGCGTCCCCCACGGGGTAGGCGTGGGGGGTGTAGGGGATCTTTTTCTGGTCCAGCACCCGCATGACGTTGGTTTTTTCCTCTTTTTGTTTGGACATTTTATATTGCGCCATCCTTATAATAGCAGTCCTCCCGCCATTTTGCGGGGTTGTTGCCGATGTATTCCCAAATGCGCCGGTAATCTGCATCGTTGCGGATAATGTGATCGTGGTATCCTCTTTGCCATACGGAAAAACCACAGGCCAACGTAACATCACGTTTCAAAAAACGTACCATCATTGGGATGGATTTCGTAGGGGCCGATGTCCCCATCGGCCCGTCTTCCGGTGGCGGGATCCGAAATATAATGTGAATGTGATTTGGCATGATCACATATTTGTCTGCCGTCGGAATCATTGCGATGGTATCATCAACAATTTTTCCGATTTTTGATAATTCGATGTGCGGGGCGATGGGGACATCGTGCGGGGCGATGGGGACATCGTGCGGGGCGATGGGGACATCGTGCGGGGCGATGGGGACATCGCCCCCTACGATCGCACCGAAAAAATGTTCCCGGTTTTTTGTGCAAATGGTCACAAAATAATTCCCTGCCCGGCCATAATCATACCCTTGCAGCCGCATTTTCTTCCGCCGCCGCAGCTCCATGACAGGATCACTTCCCCCGCAGCTTGATGATCTGATCCCGCAGCGCAGCCGCCACCTCGAACTCCAGCATCTTGGCGGCCTCCTTCATCTGCTTCTCCAGGCTGGCGATGGCCTCCATCCGCTGGAGCTTGGTCAGCTGGGACAGCTCCTTGTCGTTGTAGTCCGGCTTCTCCTCGGCGGACAGGGCCATCAGCTCCCGCACCGCCTTCTTCACCGTCTTGGGCACGATGCCGTGAGCCTTGTTAAAGGCGTCCTGGATGGAACGGCGGCGTTCCGTCTCGTCCATGGCCCGGCGCATGGAGGGGGTGATGGCGTCGGCGTACAAAATCACCACGCCGTCGGCGTTCCGGGCCGCCCGCCCGATGGTCTGGATCAGCGAGGTCTCCGAGCGCAGGAAGCCCTCCTTATCCGCGTCCAGAATGGCTACCAGCGACACCTCCGGCAGGTCCAGCCCCTCCCGGAGCAGGTTGATGCCCACCAGCACGTCGAACGCGCCCAGCCGCAGGTCCCGGATGATCTCCATCCGCTCGATGGTGTCGATGTCGTGGTGCATATACCGCACCCGGATGCCCGCCCCCTTCAGGTAGTCCGTCAGGCTCTCCGCCATCTTCTTGGTGAGGGTGGTCACCAGCACCCGCTCGTCCCGGGCCGTGCGCTCCGTGATCTCCCCGATGAGGTCGTCGATCTGCCCCTCCACCGGGCGGACCTCCACCCTGGGGTCCAGCAGTCCGGTGGGCCGGATCACCTGCTCCACGATCTGCCCGGACCGCTCCCGCTCGTACTCCCCCGGCGTGGCGGAGACATACACCACCTGGTTCAGCCGCTTCTCAAACTCCTCAAACTTCAGCGGCCGGTTGTCGAAGGCGCAGGGCAGGCGGAAGCCGTACTCCACCAGGGTGGTTTTCCTGGCCCGGTCGCCGTTGAACATGGCCCGGACCTGGGGCAGGGTGGCGTGGCTCTCGTCGATGAACAGCACGAAATCCTTGGGAAAGTAGTCCAGCAGGGTGTGGGGCGGCGAGCCCACCGGGCGGCCCTCGATCACCCGGGAGTAGTTCTCAATGCCGGAGCAGTAGCCCAGCTCCTGCATCATCTCAATGTCGTACATGGTGCGCTGCTTGATCCGCTGGGCCTCGATGAGCTTGTTTTCCGACTCAAAGAGGGCCACCCGCTCCTCCATCTCCCTGTAGATGTGCTGGATGGCGGCGTCCATCTTCTCCTTGGGGGTGACGTAGTGGGTGGCGGGCCAGATGGGGATGTTGTTCAGCCGCCGGATGGGCGCGCCCGTCACCACGTTGATCTCAGACAGGCGGTCGATCTCGTCCCCGAAGAACTCCACCCGGATGGCGGTGTCCTTCCAGTAGGCGGGCCAGATCTCCACCGTGTCCCCCCGCACCCGGAACATATTGCGCTCGAAGGCGATGTCGTTGCGCTCGTAGCGGATGGCCACCAGCTTTTTCAGCAGCTCCTCGATCTTGATCACCGTGCCCACCCGCAGGGCCACCATCATCTTGCCGTAGTCCTCCGGCTCGCCCAGGCCGTAGATGCAGGATACGGAGGACACCACGATCACGTCCCGCCGCTCCAGCAGGGAGGCGGTGGCGGACAGGCGCAGGCGGTCGATCTCCTCGTTCACCGAGGAATCCTTCTCGATGAAGGTGTCGGTGTGGGGGATATAGGCCTCCGGCTGGTAGTAGTCGTAGTAGGA